>BNJU01002929.1_pt1 | contig 287216 bp, 421 predicted proteins | sample 8539281 | NCBI WGS metagenome assembly BNJU01 (sample SAMD00202456, study PRJDB9452) | human saliva metagenome | isolation source: human saliva | place: Japan | reverse complement strand
TTCATCAGCCAAAACATTTGATTGATAATTATTTTTAATACATTAACAGATGAGATATTTTACGATGGATTTGGAGAGTGTGAAATATGGATGTGTTATGACGATAAAGGTGCACAGTGGACTTGTGGAAGTGTGGAAAAGAGACTGGGGTTTCGCAGATGATGAAAATTATATATAGTGCGTGAACATTTGATGAAGTATGTGAATGAGCTTGTTTATCGTTCTTGAGATAAAGAGAGTTGTGGAAAAAGATGGAGAAGAAGACTTGAGAATGATATTGAATTTTGGGCATACGATTGGTCTGAATTGAGCAGTTACAAATTGAAAATATTCACGGAGAGGCAATTTCTGCTGGAATGGTGGTATATTACGAAAATTGGAGAGAAAAAGTTTACTAAAAAGGAGCTGTGAAAGTTGAAAACTATTGAGGGCATTAAATTTACCGACTAAATTGAGTATCAAGAAAGATTTCTGAAATTGTGAGGGATAAGAAAAGTACAAATGACGGAATTAATTTGTAATTTTAAAGGAAATGGGAAGTTGAAACTAGAAAATGGGAGAAAAGGAAGTTTTGAGTAAATTTTAGGTTGTAAAATGAAAATAGTTAATCAAAGGAACTGAAAAGGTCAGATGTGTGCACAATTTGAAATATTAGAGGTGAAAAAATATGTTACAGGAAATTTTAAAAAGTGGAAAAGAGCAAACTGGTTAAAAATAATTTTTAATTCAGCAAAATTTTAATTTCTTTGCTGGTATTAAATATAGATAGTTTAATTTACTGTTGAGATTGCAGAAATTTTATGTCTCTACCGTAGTGATTTTTATAGTTTATTAATTATATAGGTATAGTAGATTTCTTTGTGTTTCATATTATAAAAGAAATATCCGAATATTTATTTTATAATGATGGTTTTAAGTAGGAAAAATGAAAAATTATTATAAAAATTACAATATTTTCTTTCAAAGGAAGTATACATGGTGGGAAATACATTTACAGCCATTTTTTCAAACTAACGAAGGAAAGTGGGAAAAATTAATGCAGGCGGATATAAAATTCTTATATTTCAGGAAGATTTTGTAAAACAGAATTATCGTGCATTAGAAAATGAAAATGGAGAATAGGGAATTTCCATTAGAAAATCACATAAATTAAGTTTCAGTCTTTTCTCAGACAAAACAAATTGAAAATTTGATAATTTAAAGAAAAAAAAAGTTTCAAAAGAAAATATTATATTTGATGATGAAATATAACTGGGAAGAATATATAATTGGTGTAACAGATGGAGTGATATTTGTAAAGTTTAAATGATAATATTATTTTAGCTTTTGGAAATAAAATGAGTTTTGTGAAAATCTATGAGTCTTTTAATAGAAAAACTGAATAAAAATTAGATGAAGGATTATTTATGAAGAGATATTTAAACGGAATTTTATTTGCAGGTTAAGTTCTATTGTTAGCTATGATTTGCTTAGGATTTTCGATGATTTTTTAGGATATAAATAATTTCTATAATTATATTTTTATAGTTTTTTTCTGGATATTTGGAATAAAATTAAAAGACAGAGACAGAAAGTAAAAATATTGTCAAACCTATGCGTCAAAGTAAATTTGGAACAAATGCTAAAATGAAAATTTACTAAATCAAAATATGAAGCTTTGCCAATGAGGATATTAAAAGGAATTCCTGTAATTACAATTTTTCATGATTGCAGTATACTTTGTCGATATAGTTTTGGTAGCTTATTATTTAAAAGAGCAAAATTACCATTTCTAGAAGGTTTATCTTATTCGTGGATAGGAGTTTTAAAATAAGTAGTGAAATATATATAGATTGGGCTTGGATAATTTTAGTTGCGGAAATTTTTGGAGAAATAAAAAAATTTTGAAACTGAAGTTGAGTGGCTTGGGAGAAAAATAAGTGTGAGTTTTGATGATGGAATTGGGCATAATTGGAGTGAAGATAAAAAGTAGAAGAAGTTAAAGGAGCAATTGAACAATTTAAAAATTATGTATCTTAATCAAAAAGAATGGGATGAGAGAATAAGGGATAGAATTGTGGAAGATTTGATGGAAGTGGCAGAAGATTGGTTTTCATCTATAAATGAAGAAGATTTAGATGAAATGATAGCTGTACTTGAAAAAAATTTAAATTCTAAATTTACGGAAAAAGAAAAAGGAAGAGTTAAAAAACAGAAAAGTTTCAAAAAGAAGTTTTTAAAAATGGGATTTATCTTTAGAAAGGGTTTGAATATAACTTCTGATGGAGATTTTTACAGTGTACTATTATGATGATGAAGTATTTTTTGCAGGGCATTGGATTGATTTAATGGGGAATGTTAGCGGAGAATTTACAAGTGAAGCAGATATTATAGGATAAATTTTTAGTTTTGAGTGTTGAAAGAGAATTTTTGATAAGGATAAGATTTTTGAATAAAGGTTTTTGGTTTAAAGGGTTCTTTTAGACTTAAAATGAAGAGGAAAAAATCAATGTAAAAAGGAGAAAAATTTATGAAAATAAAAAAATAAAACCAAGTACATTAAATGGAAAAATAGAAATACCACCGTCAAAAAGTTATTCACAGAGCAGTGATTGCAGCGGCATTGGCCGAAAGTGAGAAGAAGTCGACGATTGATAATTTAAAGTTTTCTGTGGATATTACTACAACAACGGATATTATGGAAAATTGGGGAGCGAAAATTAAAAGATTTGAAAGTGCTCTTGAGATTGTCGGGAATGATGGGAGAGTTGTTCCGAAGGATAAGTATGTGCAATGTAATGAGTCGGGGTCTACGATTAGGTTTTTGATTCCTGTTGGGATTACGAGTGAGAATGAATTGATTTTTGATGGGAAAGGGAAACTTGTGGATAGACCACTGGATTCGTATTATAAGATTTTTGAGGAGCAAGGGTTGAAAATATAAGACGACTGGTGGGAAATTGCCACTTACGGTTAATGGAAAATTGAAGGCTGGGAAATTATGAGATTGATGGAAATATTAGTTCGCAGTTTATTACTGGGCTTTTTGTATGCTTTGCCACTTCTTGATGGGGATTCTAAGCTGATTATTAATAAAAATTTGGAGTCGAAGGGGTATATTGATTTGACGCTGGAAATTTTGCAGTTGGCTGGGATTGAGATAAAAAATAATGATTATAAATCGTTTGAGATAAAAGGTAATCAGAGTTATAAAGCCTTTTTGATTATACTGTTGAAGGATTATTCGCAAGTGGCATTTTTGGATTGTTGCTGGGGATAATTTCAGCGAATCGTGATAATGAAGTGAAATGTTTGCATGTGAATAAAAATTCGTTGCAAGGAGATAGGGAAATTATTGAGATTGTTACTAGAATGGGGGCAAATCTTGAGATTTTTGATGATTATGTGATTGTGAAGCCATCTAAAACAAAAGGAACTGTGATTGATATTTCTCAATGTCCTGATATTGCACCGATTTTGACTGTGCTTGCTGCATTGAGTGAAGGGGAGACTCGGATTATTAATGGAGAAAGACTTAGAATTAAGGAGTCGGATAGAATTACTTCAATAAAAACAGAGCTTAATAAACTTGGTGCGAATGTGGCTGAGGAAGGGGATAGCTTGATTATTCAAGGTGTAGAAGGATTTACTGGTGGAGTTACGGTGAGTGCTTGGAATGACCATAGAATTGCGATGTCTTTGGCAGTTGCGTCATCTCGATGTGAGAAAGAGATTGTTTTGGAAGAGGCTGAAAGTGTGAGAAAATCTTATCCGCATTTTTGGGATGATTTTGTGAAAAATGGGTGGAGAGATTGAAAATTGTTGAGAAGTAGTATGATGAATTGGTAGAAGCAGAAAAATAGAATTTTTAAATTTAAAAAGAGAAGGAGCTAGAAAATGGGAGCAAATTTTGGAAAAAATTATAGAATTTCATTGTTTGGAGAATCGCATGGAACGGCATTGGGAGTGAATATTGACGGAATTCCAGCGGGAACTGAACTAGATTTAGAATTTATCTCGCAGGAAATGAAAAGAAGAGCACCTGGAAGATCAAAATTGACAACGCCTAGAGTGGAAAAAGATGAATTTGAGATTTTGAGTGGATTTTTTGATGGAAGAACGACTGGAACGCCACTTGCGATGATTGTTAGAAATAGGGATCAGAGATCAAAGGATTATAGTGAACTTAGAAGAAAACCAAGACCAGGACATGCTGACTGGAGTGGATTTAATCGATATGATGGGTTTAATGATATTCGTGGAAGTGGGCATTTTTCAGGGAGAATAACGACTTCGATTGTATTTGCTGGTGCGATTGCGAAACAGATTTTGAAAAGTCAAGGAATTTTGGTTGGAGCTCATATAAAATCACTTTATGATATTGAAGAAAGAGATTTTACGAAAGTGATATAACTCAAGAGAATATTGATAAATTACGTGGAATGATTTTGCCGACTTTGGAAGATGGAATAGCTCAAAAGATGGAAAATGCGATAATGAAAGCTAGAGAAGAAGAAAATTCTTTGGGTGGAATTGTGGAAGTGATGATTACAGGGATTGAAACCTGGGATTGGAGATCCGTTTTTTGAATCGATTGAGAGTGAAATTTCAAGAATGATTTTTTCGGTTCCAGCTACGAAAGGTATTGAATTTGGAGCAGGATTTGGAATTACTAAAATGACTGGATATGAAGCGAATGATGAGATGTATTTTTGATGAAAATGAAATATAAAATCGTATACGAATAATAATGGAGGAATTGTTGGAGGAATTTCGACTAGGGATGCCGATTAGCTTTAAAGTTGCGATAAAACCAACGCCTTCGATTTCAAAGGCACAAAAAACAGTGAATTTAGAAACAAAAAAATCAGATATTTTGGAAGTGAAAGGTCGACATGATCCAGTGATTGTACCAAGAGCGATTGTTGTACTGGAATGTGCGACTGCTATTGTGATTTTGGATAGACTTTTGGAAGCTAAGAAAATATAGATTGTAAAATTTTTAATAAAATTTTTGAAAAAAATATTGACTAAAAGGAAAATATAATGTATATTTATAGATAAATGATTTTTATTAATAATTTTGAGAGGAAGTGGAAAAGTGGCGAAAAGTTACGAAGAGATAGCTAAAGAAGTAGTAGAAGCTGTCGGTGGAAAAGAAAATATTGCATCATTTGCACATTGTGCGACAAGACTTAGAATAATGGTAAATGATGAGAGTAAAATTGACAAAGAGAGAGTTGATGAAATTGAAAAAGTAAAAGGGACTATGTTCAATTCAGGTCAATATCAAATTATCTTTGGAACAGGAACTGTAAATAAAGTTTATGAGGCAGTTCAAGGACTTGGAGGAGTTAGTGAGTCTTCAGTGTCTGATATGAAAAAAGAGGCTGCAAAACAAGGAAATATTATTCAAAGAATTTCGAGAACATTTGGAGATATCTTTGTGCCTATTATACCGGTGTTGGTTGCGACAGGGTCTATTTATGGGACTTCGTGGATTATTGACAAATGAAAATTTATTGAAATTATTAGGGACAACGCCAAAGAGCATAAATCCTAACTTCTTAATGTATACACAAGTATTAACAGATACTGCATTTATTATTTTGCCAGCATTAGTTGCTTGGTCAGCATTTAAAGTGTTTGGTGGATCACCTGTATTGGGGATCGTGTTAGGGTCAATGTTGATTAGTAGTTCATTGACAAATGCTTATCAAGTGGCATCAGGAGATGCACATCCAATAATGTTCTTCAATTTCATTCCAGTAGTTGGATATCAAGGGAACAGTTTTACCAGCGTTATTTGTGGGAATGATTGGAGCAAAATTAGAACAAAGATTGAGAAAAAGTTATACCAGATGCGTTAGATTTATTATTAACACCATTTTTAGTATTCTTAATCATGAGTACATTGGGATTATTTGTAATAGGGATCAATTTTTCCACTCATTAGAAAAATTATATTTTGATTGGAACAGAATGGATTTTTAAAATTACCTTTTGGAATAGCAGGAATTATAATTGGAGGATTACAACAATTAATCGTAGTTACAGGAGTTCACCATATATTTAACTTCTTGGAAATTCAATTACTTTGCAAAAAGATGGATTCAAACTCAATTTAATCCATTGTTATCAGCAGCTGTTGCAGGGCAATTTGGAGCAGTTTTAGCAGTTGGAGTTAAAACAAAAGATAAAAAAATTAAAAGCGTTGGCATTACCATCAGCATTGTCAGCAGCATTAGGAATTACAGAACCAGCAATTTATGGGGTAAACTTGATCAAAGGTAAAGGTAAACCGTTCTTAATGGGATTAGCAGGAGGAGCTGCAGGAGGATTCTTAGCATCAGTTTTTCGGATTGAAAGCATCAGGGAATGGCAGTAACAGTAATACCTGGAATCTTATTATTCTTAAACGCTCAATTACCATTGTACTTAGTTTCTATAATCGTAGGTGCTGGAGTAAGTTTTGCGTTAACATATACATTTGTAAAACTAGAAAAATAATAGAAATAATAAATTTAAGTAGGGGTTTTGTACTCCTACTTTTTAAAATTTTGTATAATTTGTATAAGATGATAGATAATAGATTTGAGAGTGTTTGAATTTGTGTAAATTTAGATATAAAACTAGTAATATAGATTTTTCAGTTTATTTACACAAAAAAATTTACCTCATATCATCTTGCAATATATTATATTTTGTCCATAAAATTTTGGACACTCTAAAAACTAATTTTAAGAATATATTCTTAACTTTTTCAATCAATTCTTCTTTAGAATTTTTCGATATTCCTTCTAAAAGTTCATTTAATAAATATTTTTTTCACTTTCTGAATTTCTTTATTATAAATTCCAAGCTCCATTAAGTCGTAACCGTTGATATTTAAAGAATTAATCGTAGGAACTTTCATGTTTTCCACAATATGATAAAAAGTTTTCCACAAATTATCATTTCTGTCATTTTTCGTGACCTTTTTCCACCATCATCAGAAATTGCTAAATCAATTAATCTTTTAGTATTTAATTCACCATAGTTGCTAATCAATGTTTTTATTGTTTTTTTCACTTTGGCTATTATGTAATTTCATATGATTTTTTTACAATTGTGTAGACATCGTCTCTTATGTTGTTTGATTGACCAAGTCTAGACATAATTCGTTTTTGCAATGGAAGCTCCAATAATTTCATGCTTGTAAAAATGAAAATATCCAGTTTTTCATCAACAGATTTTTGCTTCAGGTTTTCCAATATCGTGAAGAAGTGCACTCCAACGTGTTGTTAATCCAGGACTCACACCATCAAGTACATTTCATGCTATGTTCCCAAAGTGTAAATTTGTGATACGGATTATTCTGATCAAAATCATAAATCACTTTTTAACTCAGGTAAAACATAATCAAGAACCTTTAATTCTTTCATTTTTCAAAACTTTTAACAGCATATTTTCCAACAATTAATTTATTTAATTCATTTGTAATTCGTTCTTGAGAAATTTTTTTCTAACACATGAATATTTTCTTTTATCGCAATTTCTGTATTTTTTTCTCAAAATCAAATCCCAACTGACTCATAAATCTAAAAGCTCTCATCAATCGAAGTCCATCTTCTTGCAAACCGTTTTTCGGTTTCCCAACAAATCGAATAATCTTATTTTTAATATCTTCTTGTCCGTTAAAAAATATCAATAAGTCCATCCTTTTCATTAAATGCCATCGCATTAAACGTAAAAATCCCTTCGCAATAAATCATCTTCAATATCGTTCACAAACTCAACAGAATTGGGTCTTCTCCCATCGCTCCCAATATCTGTTCTAAATTTTGCAATCTCAAAATTTTCATCTTCATAATGAATTATCAAAATTCCAAAAAGCTTTTTCCAACTTCCTTTGTCGGATAATCAGAAAATATTTTTTTATATCATTATATTCCCATATTTGTTGCAATGTCGATATCTTTTTGGAGTTTTTACCTAAAAGAATATCTCGTAAACAGCCTCAACAAAATACCCTTTATTTCCCATTCGAATTTAATTTTTCTAAAATTTTTGTTGCTTTTTCATCAAAAGTATAATTTTCTAATTTCATTTTTCACCTCAATTTTTAAAAAAACTTTTTATATTATACTATTTTTGTGAAAAAAATCATAGAATTTTTCTAGCTATTGAAATACGCACTAGAATAATGTAAAATGATATTAAGAAAAATAAAAGGGAAATCAGAGAGAGACGAAATGGGAAAAATAAAAAAATTTTAGATGAGAGTGTTTCAAATATAATTGCAGCAGGGAGAAGTTGTTGAAAATCCAGCTTCTATGATAAAAGAAATGATTGAAAATTCGTTGGATGCGAATGCAACTATGATAAAAATAGAAGTTTTTAAGGGTGGACTTGATGTAAAAAGTGAGTGATAATGGCGTTGGAATGGATAAAGACGACACATTGCTTTCGATAGAAAGACATGCAACTTCAAAAATCGTAACAAAAGACGATGTTTTTAACTTGAAAAACATACGGATTTAGAGGAGAAGCACTTGCCTCAATAGCAGCAGTTTTCAAAATTAACAATAACAACGAAAACAGCAAGTAGTCCAATTGGGTTACAAAATTCGTAGTTATGGTGGCGTAGTTAGAGGATTTGAAGAGATTTCAAAAAAATGTTGGGACAGAAATCGAAATAAGAGATTTGTTTTATAATACGCCAGCTAGAAAAATTTTTGAGAAAACAGTCGACAGAGTATGCTAAAATTCGAGATATTGTTTTTAAGGGAAGCGCTCATGAATAGTGATGTTGCTATTTCACTTGAATTAGATGGAAAGCCAAGCATAAAAAACAAGCGGAAAAGGTATAGAAAATGCAATTCTTGAATTATTTGGGAAAATCAGTTTTACGAAATTTAACAAAATTTAAGTACGGATATTTGGGAAATGTGAAATTTTATGAAGTAGTAAAGATTATATTTTTACTTATGTGAATAAAAAGATATGTGAAATCTGCAACTATTGAAAGAGCAATTTTAGATGGTTATTATACAAAAATTAATGAAGGGAAAATATCCTTTTGCAATAATATTTTTTTGATATAAATCCAAATGAAATCGATGTTAACGTGCATCCATCAAAAAAATTGTGAAATTTTCTAATGATAAAATTGTTTATCGACAAATAAAAAGATGAGATTGATGAATTTTTATTATAATGACAGGGAAAAATTGGCAGCCGAATATTGATTTGTCGGAGAAATCTAATAAAAAATACGGAAAAATGTAGTAACAGATGATTTATTTGATGATAAGATGGGTAAAAATTTATTAGTTTTGAGACATACGATGGTAAAGTTGATAATAATGAGAATTTAGTAGAGGAAAATTCTAGAGAAGAAAAAATTCGTATAATGAAAATAGAAATGAAAAATAATTCTCAGAAAATGGATCAAAGTAATTTTTCTACAAGTAATTCAGAAAATTCGATAAAAAATGAAGAAGAAGGAAATCATAAAGTAACTGAAAAATGCTAACAATAGTGATATTCTTGAAAACATTATGAATCAATTGAATAACAAAAAATAAAGTGGAAAATTCTGAGAATAATAGAAAATTTTACAAAAAATCGGTTATTGAAAATGATTCAGAAAATGTTTAATTCAGAAAAATAAAATTTTTGAAAATTTGGATAATAGAAATATTGAGAAAAAACAGATATTGTATTGTTTAATGAAGATAAAAAAAGTGTTTCTGATAAAAACAGGGTATAAAATTGGAACATTTGAAAAGCATGTAGGAGAGCAGATAGAATACGATGTACTAGGACAGATTTTTGATACATATATTTTGGTAAAGAGGGATAATCGAGCTTGAAATTTATGATCAACACATTATTCATGAACGAATACTTTATGAAGAATGAAAAGATAAATTTTTATAACAAAAAGATTGAATCACAACGGCTTTTATTGCCACAAAAATGGAAGTTACTGAAAGTGAAAAAGGAAATGATTTTTGAGAATATTGAAATTTTTAATGATTTTGGATTTGAAATCGATGAATTTTTCAGATCAAGAGATTATTTTTCGAGCTATTCCAGCCTTTTGATTTTAGAGATTCAATTCAAAAATGTATTTTTTTAAAAACTTTTAGAAGATATAAAAAAATGAGGCGAAATAAAGGATTTGCGTGAAAAATATAATTATTTCAATGTCATGCAAAAGGAGCGGTAAAAAGCAGGACAAAAATTAGATTTATACGAGATGCAAAATATGGTCAGAAGACTTCATGAAGTTGGAAAAATACACTTGTCCGCACGGTCGACCAATTATTGTAAAACTAACGAGAAATGATTTAGATAAAATGTTTGGACGAAAAAAATAAAAAGGATAAAAAGCCGAATTTGGGAGCGGTTAAAAAACTCTCAAGAAAAATAATTGACAATAAGGAAAAAAATATGGTAAAGATTAATATAGTATGTATTGGAAAAAGTGAAAGATAAATACATACGAGATGGAATTGAAGAATTTTTCAAAAAGACTTTCACGATATGCAAATTTTAATGTTGTCGAATTAAGCGAAGAAGACGATAATAAAGGGATTGAGAGTGCAATCTCAAAAGAGACAGAAAGAATAATAAATGTCATTAATAAAAAAGTCAATCATATAATATTTTATTGGACTTAAAGGGAAAACAAAAAGTTCTGAAGAAATGGCAGAATTATTAGAAAAAAATAACAATTCAAAAAGTGAAATTAATTTTTATAATAGGTGGTTCTAATGGAGTCGGAGATGAATTGCGAAGAATAGTTGATTTTTAGATTAAATTTTTTTCATTATTTACATTTCCACATCAGTTAATGAGATTAATTTTAGCAGAACAAATTTATAGATGGATTTCGATTAATAATAATATAAAATATCATAAATAATGGAGGGAGAAGCATGTATTCAGTAGGTGAAGAATTTGAAAAAGTAATTGATGATGAAATGGAATATTTTTACATGTTTAGCAAATATTACAGTTGGGGATAAGGAGTATTTGATTTGCGAAAATGAATCAGGAGTAAAAAGAGTTTTTTTATTATGATGTGAGTGAAGAAGAATTAGTAACATTGGATGAAGATGAAGAAGATCACATATTAGAAATATGGGACGAAGATTATTATGGTACTGATAAGGATTATATGTACTGGAACGAGGATTTCGGAGAATATGATAAGGTAAAAGATGAAACAAATCTTGAAGACTTGAGTGCAGAACCATTTAATGACTTTGGATGATGACGATATTGCTGATTTTTCTAGTGACGAAGATGAAGAAGATTTGGATGACTTTTTGAATGAGTTTTTAGAGTAAAAAGGAGAAAAATTTTTAATGAAAATAAAAAAATATCAAGTATTGATAAATTTAAGCAAAAATATGATAAAATATTTGACATAGCACAAACAAATCATTTAGATGGGAAAAATGAGTATCATTACAACGATGAATTTGGAAAGATGTAGAATTATAGAACATTCTGATTTTCTAGAGATTTATCGAGTTGGAAAAATAAACTCAAAAACAAGTTTTTTTAAATTGGATAAAAACGTCATTTTCATATATAACAAAAAGAATTTAAAGGGAAATATGAGATAATAACAAAAAAATATTTAAAGAAAATGGAAAAATTATGTTAGAATATGATATAATGGATAGAAATGAATTAATTAATACAATAAAATTGGAAATAAATTTGTTTGTTTAAATGAAAATAATTATAAGAAAGGAAAAGTGATGAGTAATCAAAATAATCAAACGCCAAATGATAATGGTATAATAAAAGAAAAATTGAAAAAAGTAGAAGAATTGAAAGAAATGGGAATTGAGCCTTATGGAAGACATTATGATAAGGTAGACGATATTTCAGAAATTAATAAGTATGATGAAACTTGCGAAAAAGTATTCAAAAGCAGCAGGAAGAATTGTTGCATTCAGAAGAATGGGTAAAAATGGATTTGGGAAAAATTCAAGATCCAACTGGACAAATTCAATATTATGTAAAAAAAGATGAAGTTGGAGAAGACGAATATGAAATTTATAAAAATTAGGAATGGGAGATTTCATTGGTATTGAAGGAACATTATTTCAGAACAAAAACTGAGAATTAACTTTAAGAGCAAAAATCTTTTGAAGTTTTATCAAAAAAATGTAAGACCACTACCAGAAAAAAATTCCATGGATTAACAAATATTGAAACTAGATATAGACAAAAGATACGTTGACTTGGTAATGAATAGAGAGTTATGGAAACTATGAAAAAAAGATTCCAAAGTTATTAGATTTTTAGAAGCTATTTAGAAAAAGATTTTACGGAAGTTGAAACTCAATGATGCACTCAATCGCAGGGTGGAGCAACTGCAAGACCATTTGTTACGCACCACAATGCATTAGATATGGAATTATTCTTAAGAATCACACCTGAATTATACTTAAAAAGATTATTAGTTGGTGGATTTGAAAAAGTATTTGAAATTAATGAAAGTTTTAGAAATGAAGGAATTTCTGTAAAAACATAATCCTGAATTTACAATGATGGAATTGTACCAGCGTACGCTGATTTTAATGATATGATGGACTTGACAGAAGACTTAATTTCTAGCTTGACTTTCGAGTTACATGGAAAATATGAAATTGAATATGAAGATAAAACTATTAATTTAGCTAAACCTTGGAGAAGAGTAACAATGAAAGAAGCTGTAAAAAGAAGCAACTGGATTTGATTTTGATTCAATTTCAAGTGATGAAGAAGCTATTGAAAAAGCGAAAGAATTTGGAATTCCTTTAGAAAAAAGATAAAACTTATACAAAATTTGGAATTTTAAATTTATTCTTTGAAGAAAAAGTGGAAGAAACATTAATTAATCCAACATTCATAACAGAATATCCAAAAGAAATTTCTCCACTTTCAAAAATCAAAAAGGTGAAACTGAATGGGTTGACAGATTTGAATTATTCATTTCAGGAAGAGAATTTGCAAACGCATATTCAGAATTAAACGATCAAGAGATCAAAAAGAAAGATTCGAAGAACAAGTTAAATTGAAAGAAGCAGGAGACGATGAAGCACAAGGAATGGATTTAGATTACATCAGAGCCTTAGAATACGGAATGCCACCTGCAGGAGGATTAGGGAATTGGAATTGATAGATTAGTTATGTTACAAACTAATTCAGCATCAATCAGAGACGTAATCTTGTTCCCAACATTAAGAAAAAGAAGACATCGAATTATAATTTTTCAAATTAATTTATTAATCAAAAAAATAAAAAAGATAATCATGAAATTAGTTGTGAAAATCTAGAAAAATAGGCAATCTCAGAAGTAGAGAGTGTCTATTTTTATAAAAATCTACAAAAAATGAGAAAAAAATTAAAAGTTCTCATTTTTTTCTTTAATCTTTATATGATACTATTACAATGTAACAAAGGAACAGCAATTACAAATACAAAAATGCAAAGGAGGATTATGAAAAAAATAAATTCTTAAAAGTAGCATTGTTAGGTTGTTTGAGTATTAGGTTCTTTTGAGTTTTGCTGGAAGTAAAGATTATAAAAATCAAATTTCAGCCATAAAAAAGTTCTTATAAAAGATCAAAAATAACCCCAGCAAAGAGCTAAACAAATAGCATTAGCAAAAAGTTCCAGGTGCAACATTGAGAAATATTAAAGATTTTTGATTTTGATGAAGATTCTTATGAAGGAGAAATTCATTATAGAGGTTACACTTATGAGTTTGAAATCGATGCGTATACTGGAAGAATCACAGATTGGGACGTAGATAGAGATTAGGAAATAAAGAGTTTTTATGAAGAAAAAGGTCGTGCATATGAGGGTAGGAGCTTATATGCAAAAAGGAGTTTGGTTATAAAAGGTAAGATTTTATGAAAATCTAAAAGTTTGTGAGGAAAAAAGTTAAAAGGTCAAAAAAGGAGTAAAGGTCATGTATACGAGGGTAGGGAGCTTGTGTACAAAAATGAAGTTACAAAGTTAAAAAAAGGATAGGGTTTTTGGTCGAATCCGAATCATGAAGAAAAAAAGTTCACTAAAATTAAGTCGATATCGTTAAAAAGTTTTTAAGTGTATAATTGCTGTAGAAGAAAAAAAGGTTGTTTGTAATAGTTATATAAAGTAAAAGGTCAAGTCTAAAGAGATTTAGATAGTTTATGAAGAAAAAGGTCATTATGTATAGAAAAAGGGAAGTTAATACATAGAGGTTTCACTTTAAAGGAGCAAATAAGAAAAAAAGTTAAGAAGAAAGATAGTATTTAGAGAAGTTATTTTTGTAAGTTATGTCTTGCAAAAGACTTCTTTTTGTTTGAAAATCAGATGTTGAGAAAAATGTGAAAATAAAGGATGGTAAAATTACCATCCCTAAATTCTTTAAAATTATTTTCTCTATAATATTTTTTTCTAAACCGTTAACAATTCCAGAAACCATTTTATCTTGGTATTCTTTTGTTGACATTTTTCTGTCTTCAGCTGGATTTGACATAAATCCTAATTCAATTAAAGTTGTTGGTATTTTTGACCAGTTTGTACCAGTTAAGTCGTCTCTATAAGAAATTCCTCTATTTTGGGCACCAGTAGTTTTTAAATATTCTGCTAAAATGTCTTTTGATAATTTTTCACTTGCTTTTTGAACCGCAGGTGAAAGATATCTATTTTTAGCCGATGCAGTTAATACAGAAACACCACTTATAGAAGAGTTATTTATACCATCAGCATGGATTCTAACATAAGAATCACAACCCTGAATCATTGGCTTTTTCAGCTCTTTCCTTGTTACTGATATTTCACTTCATTTTTATCTCTAATCATTGTTATCTTGTAACCTTTTGCTTGTAAAAGCATCTCTAATTTTAATCCAACTTCTAAAGTTAATTGATATTCATTTTTTCTAGTTGCAACTCCTTGAGCTCCAGACGAAACTTTTGGTTTTCTAGTAGAAGAACCAGGCGCAACAGGCTCTAATTGACTATTTCCTCTCAATTGGTGTCCAGGATCAATACAAACGTGTTTTTGATGCTGATACAGTATCTGCATGTGCTGGTGTTGTGACAACTGAAGTTGAAAATAGAGTAGTCAAAAAACATGATTGACGCAGATAAATGTTTAATAATTAAATTTAACATAATTCATAATCTCCTTTCTTTTTACAATCTCGATTTTATCATAAATAACGTGAGATATCAAATAAAATTTATGTGATTTTATTGAGTTTATTCAGTGAGAAAATTTATTAAAATATTTGTAGAAATAAAAAAATAATTTTAAGAAAATTTTTGTTGAAAATATGATTGACAATAGGTGGAAAATAATATATAATCAAATATATGAACAATTATTCATATATTTGAAATTAAAAATGAAAATTAAAAAATAAAATAATAAAAATAAAAAAATAAAAAGATATTGTTATTAATTTTATAAAATGAAAAATAATTTATTTTATTAGAATATATTTTAAGCTGTGAGATAGTTTTATGAAATTAGATTTTTGGGAAGGAGAGAATGAAAAAATACCGATATGTGAAATAGAAGCGATTCATCAAGATACTGTTGAAATGGTAAAGGAAAAATTGCCACAAGAAGAGATTTTTGTATGATTTGGGAGACTCAAAATTTTGGGGATACAACTCGGATAAAAATATTGAGTGCGTTGTATCAGTCGGAAATATGTGTATGTGATATAGCGATTACCTTGGGGATGACTCAGTCAGCAATTTCGCATCAGTTGAGGGTTTTGAAACAGGGAGGCTTGTGAAATATAGAAAAGAAGGGAAAGGTTGTTTATTATTCGTTGGATGATGAGCATGTGATTCATATAATTGAGCAAGGGTTGACGCATATTGGAGAAAAGATAGTAAAAAATTTTGTGATTTATTGAGAGAAAATAAAAAGTAAAAATTAGAGTTGGAGTGATGGAATTATGGCTAAAGAGACGATTTTATCAATAGTTGGATTAGATTGTCCGAAATTGTGCTGCAAAAGTAGAACGAAAAAAATTGGTGAAATGCCAGAAATAATGGAAGCAACTATAGATTTTTTTGGGAGAAAAGTTATTTATTACGACAGAAGAAGAAAAATAGAAATTCTTTGATAGAAAAAAATTCAAGAGGTTGTGGATAAAGTTGAAGAAGGTGTTATTGTTTCTGAAAGAAAGATTCTTGGGAATGCAACATTCTCATAAACATGAAGAGCATTGTTGTTGTTCAGGAGCTTGTGGAATGAGTGAAAATGCAGGAGAACATGTACATTCTCGTAGTCATAGTCACAGCCACTCAGAAGAGGACAATATCAAGAAAAATGTTACAAAAATTTGTGATTGGTGGAATTATTTTTGCAGGTGCAATATTGGCGCCATTGCCGAATTTTATGAAAAATTGTTTTGTATTTGGTTAGTTACTTTAATTATTGGTGGCGAAGTTGTGTTGACTGCGATACGGAATATAAAAAGAGGGAAGTTTTTGATGAAAACTTTTTGATGACGGTTGCGACAGTTGGTGCTTTTGCGATAAAAGAATATCCTGAAAGCCGTTGCAGTAATGTTATTTTTATATGGTTGGAGAATTATTTCAAGATGTGGCTGTGGGAAATTCTAGAAAAATCAATTACTGCTTTGATGGATATTAGACCTGATTATGCGAATGTGAAAAATTGGAGATGAAATAAAGAAAGTTTCGCCTGAAACTGTGGGTGTTGGTGAGTTAATAGTGGTTAAACCAGGGGAAAAAAAGTACCGTTGGATGGGAGAAATTGTAGAAGGAAATTCGACTTTTGATACATCGGCATTGACTGGAGAATCGTTACCAAAAAGAAGTAATGGTTGGAGAAAAGTGTGTTGAGTGGATTTATTAATAAAACTGGATTAATAACTGTAAAAGTTACGAAAAATTTCTCTGAATCAACAGTTTCAAAGATTTTAGATTTAGTTCAAAATGCAAGTGGAAAAAATCGAAAAAACAGAGAATTTTTATAACAAAATTTGCAAGATATTATACACCAGCAGTTGTAATCGTAGCATTGATTTTAGCAATAGTTCCGCCTGTTTTATTGCAACAACCATTTTCTAATTGGGTTTTACAGAGCGTTGACATTCTTAGTAGTTTCATGTCCGTGTGCGTTGGTTATTTCTGTTCCGTTAGGATTTTTGGAGGAATTGGAGGAGCTTCAAAACATGGAATTTTAGTAAAAGGTGCTAATTATTTGGAAGCATTGACAAAAATTGATACGGTTGTAATGGATAAAACAGGAACATTGACAAAAGGTATTTTCAAGGTTACTGAAATTAATATGAAAAATAATCAAAATACAGAAACTGCAGGGAAAAATGAACTTTTGAAATATACAGCTTATGCAGAAAGTTTTTCAAATCATCCGATTGCACAGTCGATTGTGAAAGAATACGAAGAAATGGGTAATTCGATTGACAAAGTCAAAAGTTGAGAAAATTTGAGGAATTGTCTGGTTATGGATTAAAAAGTGAGAGTCGATGGAAAAGATATTTTTGGCTGGGAATGCGAAATTGATGGATTTGGAAAAAAATTGCTATCGAAAATGAAGAAAAATTAGGAACAGTAGTTTATGTGGCAATAGATGGAAAATATGCAGGAAATATCGTGATTGCTGATGAAATAAAGGAAAGATTCTGAAAGTGCTATTTTTGGAATGAAAAAGCAAGGAATTAAAAAAATATCATAATGTTGACTGGAGATAATAAGAAAATTGGTGAAAAATGTTGCTGAAAAATTAGGAATAACAAAAGTTTTTTTCTGAATTGTTACCGACACAAAAAGTGGAAAAATTGGAAGAAGTAATGATTGAAAATGGGAAAAAAATACTGGAAAAAGTGTTGTTTGTAGGAGATGGAATAAATGATGCACCAGTTTTAGCTAGAGCAGATGTTGGAGTTGCAATGGGAGGAGTTGGCTCTGATGCGGCAATAGAAGCGGCTGACGTTGTAATAATGAATGACGAACCTTCAAAAAAATTGTAACAGCAATAGAAATTGCGAAAAACGAAAACAATAGTTTGGCAAAATATCATATTTGCATTAGCAGTAAAAGGGAATTATTTTTAATTATGGGAGCATTAGGATTTTGCTACAATGTGGGAAGCTGTATTTCGGTGATGTTGGAGTAGCTTTTAATAGCGATATTGAATTCTATGAGAACTATGTATTTTTAAAAATAGTTGATATTTTTAAGTTTTGACAATCTTGATAAAGAAAAAAATGATTATGTAGACTATAAAAATCAAAAATTTATTATACTTGAGCTAATGATTTTTACTGATCTTCATTTCGTTTTTCTTTTTAATTTATAATAAAATTTTTTGAAAAATTTTGAAAAATAAAAATGTGGTACAATAAGTTTGTGGTAAAAAATTCTACCACTATGAAAAATAAAAAAAGAAAAGAAAAATCCATGAAAGTCAATAAAAATGAGGGTTAGGAGTTACGGAAAAATGCTAAAAAACAGCAAAAATGCTAAAAATTAAACAAAAAATGCAATTTTAATGTCTGAAAAATCTCTGTAGCACTTATAAATAAAGGATTTTTCTTGAAAGTACGGGTTAAAGTAGGGTATCCATTAAAACAAGATTGAAACATATTAGCACCAACGATGGTAAACCAGTTCTTTAGGGTTAAAAGTAGAGTATCCATTAAAACAAGTTGAAACAAATTTTCGATTAGACAAATTAAACCAAAAAGTTCTTTTAGTTAAAGTAGGTATCCATTAAAAACAAGGTAAAAAAACAAAAAAACAAAACAACTTTATTAAAAGGTTGTTATATAAAAATCAAATAAAAATTGAAATCTAACTTCACATACGATATAATGAAAAATATAGATTAATATTCATTTATTGAAGGAGGAGAAGTGTCTTAGCTGAAAACGATTTTAGAGGAAGTGAAAGAGATACGATTGTTAAAAGACGAAACAGGAGAGAATTATTTTGATTTTGTGTTCGCTTGTGACGGGGAGTTGTGACAGGGGCTGTTGTTGCGACATATCGGATATTGCTTGATAAGATTTCGATTTTTAGAAATAATTTTAATGAGAATATGACTTTTGGGAAATTTTTGATTGGGTTGTTGGTTTTTATTTTTGATTGGGGTTATTGTGCAGTTTATGTTGAGTAAGAATCCTTTAATTGGGGGAGTGGGATTCCACAGGTTAGTGCATTTTTACAAAAGAAAGTTGAAAGTTTAGGTGGTTTCCAGAGTTGTTTTGTAAGTTTTGGGGTGGAGTTTTTAGCGATTGGAGCTGGGATGTCGATGGGAAGAGAAGGGCCTTCGATTCATTTTGGGGAGCTTTGATTGGTGAAGGGATTGACAGGCTTTTTGAAAAAGAAGGAAGTTGAGAATAAATATTTGGTGACAGCTGGGGCTAGTGCTGGATTGGCAGCGGCTTTTAATGCACCATTGGCTGGAGCGATATTTGCTTTGGAGGAATTGCATAAATTTTTCACCGTTGATGTTGATTTGTGTGCTTGTAGCTAGTGGTGGTTCGAGAATGATGTTACGGAAAAATAATTGGATCTGGAGTTACATTTAAGTATAATTTTTCATTTGCCGACAGAAACTTCTCAAATGAAGGTTTTTGTAATAACAGCTATATTTTGCTTAATTTTAGCACTTGGTGGAAAAATGTTTTAATACATATTTGATATATTTTCAGGATAAGTATAAAGGGATAAAACTTAATAAATATGTGAAAAATTTCGTTGTTTATGGTGTTGGCGTTTTTGATTTCAATTTTTCAAGGATATAACAGGTGGTGGACATGAGTTAATTGAAAAAAATGTTTGATGCGAAATTGCCGATAAAAAATATTGGCGATTGTATTGGTTGCAGAAATTTTTGTATACGATGATTTGTTATGGTACGGGATTTCCTGGAGGAATTTTTTTACCGATGCTTGTAATTGGTGCGTTAGTTGGGAAAAATATATGGTACGATTTTAGTGGCGTATTTTTGGGGTTCCACAGGAGTTTGTGGTGCATTTTATGCTGTTGGGAATGGCTGGGATATTTGACGGCATCTGTAAAAAGCTCCGATTACAGGGAGTGATTTTAATAATGGAAATGACTGGGAATTTTTCGTATTTGTTTATGCTGATAATTGTTTCGACTGGGACATATATTTTGACAGAATTGCTTTCGATGGAGCCGATTTATGAGATTTTACTTGAGAGATTGATTTCAGGGAAAAAGGATGCGAATGAAAAAGTGCCATCGGAATCGAGAATTGTTACAATTTTGATTCATGTTGGAATCGATTCAGAATTTGATAATAAAAAAAGTGAAGGATTTGAAATTGCCGAAAAAGATTTTTAATAGTTGGGATTCGTTCGGGTGGAAAAGAGTTTATACCAAATGGAGAGACAGTTGTTAAAAAGTGGGGATCAATTAGTGATTATGACTGATCATGAGACGGCGAAAAAATATTCGCATGAGTTGAAAGAGCGTGGAATGAAAATGAAATAAAATTAGAAGTTGCAAATGATTGATTTTGCAACTTTTTCTTTTGAAAAATGGTTGGAATATGTTACACTATATGAGTAGAATAAGAACGGGAGTTTTTGGAAAATGGTAAATTATAATTTGTTGTATAGTGATCTGAAAGATGTAAAAATACAGGAATTGGGAAAAAGTACAACTTGGAAAAATTTTAATAAATTAGGAGTTCATACTTTGTATGATTTGTTGTATTTTTCCAAGAGCATATGAAAAATAGAGGAAAATAGTAAGAAAATAGATAAAATTTTTGGCAGATGAGTTTGTTATTTTAACTGGGACAATTGTAAATATTTCTAGTCAGTTTGCTATGAGAAGACCGATGTTTAAAGAGCAATTTTAGCAGATGAGACTGGAATGCTTGAGCTTGTTTGGTTTAATAATAAATTTGTGAAAAAATTATGTTCATGTGGGGATGAAGTTTCGGTTTATGGGAAAGTTAGAAAAGACAATGAAATTTCAGATGATAAATCCTGAATTTAAAAGGGATGAGCAAATAGTCGAGAGCAATGTTGCCGATTTATCCATCGACAGCTTCATTGAAACAACCGACTATTAGAAAAATTGTGGAAAAGGCATTGTTTGAGTATGCATATTTGTTGGAGGAAAATATTCCAAAAGAATTGATGGAGCAGGAAAATTTGCCGAGTAGGACTAGGGCGATTATGGATATTCATTTTCCGAAGAATGAAGAGGTTATGGAAAAGGGCGAAAAAGGCGATTTATGCTGGAGGAAATTTTTGCTTTTTGGAAGCTGGGATTTTTGCAGAATAGATTTAAGATTGATCAGGCGAATAGTAATGTTTATAAGTTGGAAGATAAAAAAAGGGCTGGTTCGAGAATTTATTGATAGTTTGGATTATGAATTGACAAGGGCTCAAAAAGCGAGTGATTACTGAAATTTATAAAGAATTGAAAAAAATGGGAAAAATTGTGAATAGACTGATTCAAGGAGATGTTGGATCAGGGAAAACAATAGTTTCGTTCATTATTCTTTTTGTATATTGTTGAAAATGGATATCAAGGTGTGATAATGGCACCGACAGAAATTTTGGCAACACAGCATTATTTAGGGAATTGTAGATCAGTTTAATAATTTGGATGTTCAGAGTTGAGTTGTTGACTGGGAGTTTGAAAAGGGAAGAAAAAAAGGAGAAAATTGTTGGCTGAAATTGAGAGATGGCGTGGTTGATATTGTGATTGGGACTCATTCGCTGATAGAGGATAATGTGAGTTTTTTTAAAGAAATTTGGGATTGATTGTGATTGATGAGCAACATCGTTTTGGAGTGACTCAGAGAAAATTATTGAGAGAAAAAGGGAAATTTGGAAAAATCTGATTGTAATGAGTGCTACACCAATTCCACGTTCTTTAGCGTTGACGATTTATGGAGATTTGGATGTTTTCGATTATTGATGAACTGCCGAAGGGAGAAGTCCGATTGTTACTAAATGGATAAAAATCAGAGGAAGAAAAAAAGCGTAAAATGTATGAATTTATTGAGAAAAAAATTGAGGAAAAGGGCGACAGGCGTATGTTGTTTCGCCTTTGATTGAGGAAAAGTGAGACGTTGGGGAAATATAAAAATCGGCGCAGGAAACTTTTGAGGAATATAGTGCGATTTTTTTCAAATTGGAAAAATTGGGTTGATTCATGGAAGGCAGAAATATCAGGAAAAAGAAGAGGTGATGAGACTTTTTCAAAAAGGGAGAAATTGATATTTTAGTTTCGACGACAGTAATTGAAGTTGGAGTGAATGTTCCCAAATGCTTCGATTATGGTGATTCGTGATGCACAAAGATTTGGTCTTTCATCGCTTCATCAGTTGCGAGGAAGAGTTGGTCGTGGAAGTCATCAATCATATTGTTTTTGGAATCAGAAACTACGAATAAAGATTTCGATAAAAGCGTTTAGAGGCGATGGAAAGTACAACGGATGGATTTAAAAATAGCTGAAGAGGATTTGAAAATTAAGAAATTCAGGAGAGATTTTAGGAACTAGGCAGAGTGGGAATTTCGGATATGCTGTTTACAGATATTGTGAAAAAAATGTACGTGAAATCAAAGATTGTGAGAGATTTTTGTGATGGAATATTTGAAGAATAATAACGGAGATATTGGGAATGAGTTTTTGAAATTGGATATTTATCATAAATTCTTTAATTGATAATTTTTAAAATGTTTTTGAGAGTTCGATTTCCACTCTTAAATTCTGCTTTTTGCTACAAAAAAATTTGAGGATAGAAAGGAAAAAAATCTTTATGAAAAGATATTTAGCAGACTTTGGTTTACTTTTAGTTGGAATATTGTGGGGATTAGGGGTTTGTATTTGTGAAAAATTGGATTGAAATGAAGGGATAGATCCGTTTTATTTGTCTTCGATAAGATTTTTGCTAGGGATTTGTGGCTTTTGTATTTGATTTTTAGAAAAAAGTTAGTAAGATTGTGAAAAAGGATATAAAGGCTGGAATTGTGATTGGATTTTTCAATTTATGGGATATTTGACGCAAACTTATGGTTTGACAATGACAACAGCTAGTAAAAAATGCTTTTTTACAGCAATAAATGTCGTAATTGTTCCGTATATTTTTTTGGATATTGCATAAAAAGAAACCTGATATATTTTCGTTTGTTGCTTCAATTGTTTGTCTAGCAGGAGTTGGAGTTATTAGCTTTGATGCAAACATGAATTTGACGGATATAAATAGAGGGATATTTTGACAATAGTAAGTGCATTCTTTTTGCGGGACAAATTGCTACGACTGGGTATTTTTCTAGGAAAAATAGAGCCGATGAAATTAATATTTATTCAAATGTTAGTTGCTGGAATATTGTTTTTAATAACTCAATTTGTAACGACTGGTGTGAGAGCGTTTACTCCGTTAAGCGGAGATGACATTAGTATCGGTAATATATCTAGTATTATTTTTCGACAGCAATTCCGACATTACTGCAAACTTTTTGTCAAAAGGCTACAACATCGACAAAGAGCTCGATTTTGATGTCGACAGAATCATTGTTTGCACCGTTATTTGCATTTTTGTTGTTGCATGAAGTATTGACTTTAAAAGTGATTTTTGGTGCAGGATTAATATTGTTTGCGGTATTGATTTCAGAGACAAAATTGGGATTGGCGAAAATGGAAGATTAAAAATTAATTGTGGAAAAGGTAGAAAAATGAAAAAATTACAAAAAAATTATAGCTTTTGGGAATAATTTTGATTTTTGGTTATTTCTTGTGGAAAATCAAAAAAAGATAATGGGAAAAAGGTGGCAAAAGGTGCTGATAAAGTAATTGAGGAAGCTGCAAAAAAAGCTGCTGAAAATCAAAAAGATGACGAAAAAGATAAAAAAATGAATGAGAAAAATTGTAGGAAGTTATGTAAGCGGAAATAGTTTAGTTAAAATATACAAGGAAAAAAATGATTATTATATTCAGTGGGGAGAACTGGATATGGAATCGTGGCAAAAAGAAAATCGATGCAATGAAGGGAAAAAAGGTGAGACATACAATACTTTTCGATTCAACAGATGTAACTTAGGAAATTCAGATATTGTAATGTTTAAGCCAATAAAATTAGAAAAAAAGGTACAAAAACTGTATAATCCAAAAAAATGAAGCAAACTTATTCTGTCGTTGAAGCTGATAATGTTTTAATAAAAATTGATGGACACGATGAAATGCAGCCAATTTTAAGAAGATTGAGCGAAGATGAAACAAAAAGAATGAAAAATGTAAAATTTTTATATGATGGAAATCGACCTTTAGAAGGAACTGATTTTTACAATAAAAATTCTATCGGAATCTAGAAGACCAATTTAACAAATAATTTTCAAATATTAGAAAAAGAAATGTTCCACTCATTATGAATGGAACATTTTTATTATCTGCAAAATACAATAAGTAATACCACTAGCAATAACAGGCCCTGCAGCAACTCCTTTAAAGAAAAACAACTCCCATTATAGTTCCAATAACCAAAAGCAACTGTAATTTCTGGTTGTCCGTGAAGTAAGTTGACACCTCTTGCCGAAAAGCAAAGAAACAGTGATTCCACTAACGATTGCGACCCATCCAATTGGTGAATGGAAGGCATTTATCAAGTGCTTGAAGCCAATTTCACTTGTAGCGATAGGAATTAAAAATAGCGATTGTAATAACTAAAACTCCCCAATTTATCCCTTTCGTACGAAATTGTGCCATTAATTTGTCGGTATGAGGTAAAAAATTTTAAAAATCATAACGAATATTGTAGCAATTACAATTGATTGATTTTTGTGATAAATCCAACGAATAAAATTAAGGCTAAAAATAACCAGCTTTCCATGTAAAAATTCTCCTTTCAAATTTTTGATAATAAACATTTTACCATAAAAAAATAATTTTTGTGTTATACTTGTAATAGAGAAATTTTTAAAAATAAAAACGAAAAAAATTAAAATTTATAGAGGGTTTAAAAATAATATTTAAAATTATAAAAAGATTGTTACAAAATAAGAAAAGAAAAATTTAAAAGGAGGAAACAAAATGTCAAGAAATGTATTTATAACTGGAGCGTCAAGTGGAATTGGAAAAGGCGATTGCATATGCATTTGGAAAAAAATGGTGATGATTTGATTTTATGTGCAAGAAGAATTGAGAAATTACAGGAAATTAAAGCTGATATTGAGAGAAAAATATGGAGTAAAATGTGCATATTTTTGAGTTGGATGTAACGAAATATGAAAAAGTTGAAAAACTGTGAAAAAAATATTGGAAAAAGTTTTCGAGAATTGATATTTTGGTAAATAATGCGGGATTAGCTTTGGGACTTGATAAATTTCAAGATTATAGCATTACGGATATGGAAATAATGATAGATACTAATGTGAAAGGTCTTTTGTATGTAAGTCGTGAAATTATACCAAATATGGTGGAAAAATAATACAGGGCACATAATTAATATGGGTTCAACTGCTGGAATTTACGCTTATGCAGGTGCAGCGGTTTATTGTGCGACAAAAGCAGCAGTAAGATTTTTTTAAGCGATGGAATTAGAATTGACACAATTGATAAAAAAATATTAAGGTTAGCACATTACAGCCAGGAATTGTTGAGACAGATTTTAGTGAAGTCAGATTTCATGGGGATAGAAAGAGAGCGAAAGGAATTTATTTGGGAATTGAAGCATTAAAAGCCAGAAGATATCGCAGACATTGCGTTATACGTTGCAAATCAGCCAAAAGCACGTTCAAATTACAGATGTAACAATAATGGCTACACAACAAGCGACAGGATTTATGGTTCATAAAAAAATAATGTAGAGAACTTGTTTTTGAAATATCATGGTAATATAAGAGTAAGGAGGTTGGAAGTAAGAAGAAAATTATTTTTAAGAATAATTATATGAAAGAATAGTTAAAATATAAGCGTTATCGTTGTTTTTGTTTCTTTTTGCAATTAAGATATGATTGAGAAAAGAAACATATGGAGGTAAAAAAATATGAAAAGTGTAAAAAAAGAACTTATGGTTTAAAAAAATTGGGGATAATTAATCCGACGAGAGTTTATCGTAATTTATCACCTGCAATTTTGGTTGAAAAAGCAATTGAAAGAGGAGAAGGGACATTGTCATCAACAGGGGCATTGGTAGTGACAACAGGAAAAATATACAGGGGCGTTCACCTGAGGATAAATTTATTGTTGATACAGAAGCTATTCACGATTCGATTGCGTGGGGAAAAAGTGAATAAGCCAATTAGCAAAGAAAAATTTGATTTTATTTATTCAAAAGTTATTGCTTATTTACAAAATAGAAATTTTTGTTTTTTTGATGGTTTTGCTGGGGCTGATCCAACTTGCAGATTAAAAATTTAGAATTGTAAATGAATTAGCAAGTCAAAAATTTATTCATTCAACAATTGTTAATAAGACCGACAAAAGAAGAATTGGTAAATTATGCGAAAGAAGATTATACAATAATTGCAGCACCTGGATTCAAGTGCAATCCTGAAACTGATGGAGTAAATTCTGAAGCAGCAATTATTATTGACTATGAAGCGAAAAAGTAGTAATTTGTGGAACTCAATATTCAGGAGAAATCAAAAAGAGTGTGTTCTGCATAATGAATTATTTGATGCCAGAAAGAGATGTATTACCAATGCACTGTTCTGCAAATATGGATGCCGAAACTGGAGAAACAGCAGTATTTTTTGGATTGTCAGGAACTGGGAAAACAACATTGTCAGCTGATCCGAGAAGACTTTTGATTGGAGACGATGAACACGGTTGGTCAGATCATGGAGTTTTTCAATTTTGAAGGTGGATGTTATGCAAAATGTATAAATTTAGATAAAAATAATGAACCTGAAATTTATAATGCGATAAGATTTGGAAGTTTAGTTGAAAATGTTGTGATGGATTCTGGAACTAGAAAAATTAGACTTTTTGACGGAACTTTGACTGAAAAATACGAGAGTTGGATATCCGATAGATTATATTGAAAATGCTCAAGTAACAGGAGTTGGACACATTCCAAATGTAATAATTTTTCTTAACAGCAGATGCGTTTGGAGTATTGCCGCCAATTTCAAGATTATCTAAAGAAGCAGCAATGTATCATTTTATAACAGGGATTTACTTCAAAAATTAGCTGGAACTGAAAGAGAGTCACTGAACCACAACCAACATTCTCAACTTGTTTCGGTGAACCATTTATGCCAAAACGACCTTTCAGTTTACGCAAAAATGCTAGGAGAAAAAAATTGAAAAAAATATCACACAAGAGTTTATTTGGTAAATACTGGATGGACAGGTGGACCATATGGAATTGGAGAAAGAATAAAATTGAAATATACTCGTGCTATGATAAATGCAGCTTTTAAATGGAGAAATCGAAAATCAAGAATTTGTTCACAATAAATTTTTCAATGTAGATGTTCCTGCAAGGCTGTCCAGATGTTCCAGCAGAAATGTTAAATCCTTCAAATACTTGGAATAACAAGGAATCATATGACACATACGCTGAAAAAAATTAGTAAAAATGTTCAATGACAATTTTATGAGTAAATATCCAAATATCTCAGAAGATATAGTAAATGCAGGGCCTAGAATAATCGAATAATAACAATCGATTTTATTACTATTGTTTCGCTTAAAAAAATGTGGTATAATTCAATAGAAAGTATTATACTAGGAGTTTGTGTAATATTAAATAGTAATATTAGGAGGAAAAGTTTATGAAAAAAATTGGTAGTGTTATTAGGAATTTTAGGATTTTTCAATTTTGGGATTTTTCTAAAGTAGTTTATGTAAAAAAGAGAACCAGCAAGAAAAAGTTTATGTGAAGAGAAAGATTCTAGAAGAATTACAAGAAGAGTAAATCAAATAAAAAGAAAAAAATTCTAAAAAACAAAGTGGTTTATGTAAAAAGAGAACCAGCAAAAAAATGGTTTATAAAGAAAAGATAAATTAATTAAAAGTGAAAAGCTGCACATTCTAAGAAACACAAGTGCAGTTTTTCATTTTATTAGTAATAAAAAAATCTTAGAGTGAAAAATACAATCTTCAATTATTTTATTCCTTCAATGTCGATAAAAAAATAAATAATGTGATATAATAGAATATAGTTGAAATAAAGCCTTAAAAATGAAATGAATAAAAAATTAAAAAGGTTTGGAGTGTGGAACTAGAGGAGTACAGTAGGATGCAAAAAAAGATATTTAAATTAATAGGAATGATGGTTTTATTTGGGAATATAGGTTTTTCTGAATATAAAGCAAGGGATGGAAAAAGTTTATTATAATAATAATCTTGTAGTAAAAAAATTTAGATGTAAATAATTTTCAAAGTTTTAGGAAATAATTATGTAACAGACGATAATAAAATATTTTTTTATGAACTTGAAATGAAAAGAGTTGATTTGCCAACATTTGAAGTTTTAGCGAATCAATTGTCGAAGGATAAAAAAATAATGTATATTATAAAGATGAAGTTTTTCCTGATTTGAGTGCGGCAGACCTTAAAATCTATAATGACGAGGATGATGGAGTTGTATATGTTCAAAGCAACGAAAAAAATGTATGCTTTCACTGATTTGGAAATAAGAGAATTACAAGGAGTAAATCTAGCATCATTTGAAGTATTGAAAAATGGATATTCAAAAGACAATAAAAAGTTTATTATGAAGGAATAGTGTTGGAAAAATTCTAATCCGACAACATTTAAAAATTTTAAATAAAGGATACTCAAAAGATATAAATAATGTTTACTATTTGTCGGAACCTATACAAGATGCAAATCAAAGGCATTTAATGCATTGAGTGATTCTTATGCTACAGATGGTAAAAAATGTTTATTATGGTAATAAAGCTATAAAAAGGTGCGGATTTGTTAACATTTGAGACAATTAATGATTATCCTTTTTACAGTAAAAGATAAAAAATGGTGTTTACTATAATGGAGTGAAAAATTCCAAGTGCAGATTCTAAAAACATTTGAAGTACTTGATTATGAGTATTCAAAAGATAAAAAAATAATGTTTATCAAAAAAATAAAGTAGTAAGTAAAAGCGAATCCGCAAACATTTGAGTTGATACCAGATACAATTTATGCGAGAGATAATAACAATATCTTTTTATAATTTAAATGTAATAGATAGATATAATCCTCAAAATTTTGAGGTGAAAAAATTCGTATATATTAAAAAAAGTAATAATAAAAATTTATTATATTGGTTTAAAATTAAATAAAGTGGACGCAGCAACATTTGAAACAGTAAAAGGAAACGACGATCCCAGATTTTAGAAGTCCATATGTGAAGGATAAAAAAAGAGTTTATGTTGTAAATGTTTTTGAATCCAGATAGAACGATTGAAGAAAGTAAAAGGTGCGGATCCTAAAAACTTCAGTATAATTGATCCTGATTATTACATGTATACGAGGGACAAAGGGAGATGTTTATTATTACGATGCATCGACAAAAAAATTTCTAAAATGAAAGGTGCAGATGCGAAATCATTTAAAAATATTTGATAATTATTTTTCAAAAAGATAAAAAAAGATGTTTATTTTAAAAAAATAGTAAAGTTGAAAGGAATTAGTTCGAAAAAAATTTGATATTTTATTAGAAAATTATTCAATGTATTTCTTACGAGATAAAAATAGTGTATATTTATTTACAATAAATGATCCAATTGATACGACTTGGCAAAAATTGGAAGCAATTCCTACGATAGATCCTGATTCATTTGAAGTACTAGATGATTGGTACTTTTAAAGATAAAAACAACGTATATTATTATGATTTGTCAAGAAAAAGATAAATTTATGAAAAATTCCATTGGCAGATACAGGAACATTTGCTGTTTTGACTGAAGGATATTCGAAAGATGCAAATAATGTATATTATTATGGTGAAAAAAATTGAATCTGTACATCCAGAAGGATTTAAAATTGTAAAAAAGTACACCACAAGGGAATTTTTATAAAAGATGATGACAGTGTATATTTATTTTTCTTTACAATATGAAGGAAACAATGATACAAAAATACAAGATAAAAGTTTTTCAATAATGTGGATGCACCATCATTTGCAATGTATAATGAATACTATGGAAAAAGATAAAAACAATATTTATTATTATGATTTTTCAAATACAGAAGAATTATTGAAAGTTAACAAGGCAAACAGAAATACTTTTCGTAGCATTAAATGAGTATTATGCAAAAGATAGAAAACAATGTGTATTGTACAAATAAAGTCTTGAAACGAGCAGACAGTCAAACTTTTGATATAGTTACTGATCAAGATACAGGAGAGCCGTTGGCTAGAGATAAAAATAATATTTACAATAATTATTGTGAGATAAGTGACGAATCAGGTAATGAATAGGTTTTTCTCATAAAAGGAGAAAAAGAAAGGAGTTAGATTTTTGTAAATTAATTTTATAAAAATCTTGAAAAAAATATGAAAGAAAAAGGAAATAAAATTTTAACTTTAGGATTGGCGAGTATTGTAGTGTTTGCTTGTTCGAGGTAATTCGTTGGAAGCAGGCATTTTAAAAGAAAATCAAAAAACAGTTTCGCAAAGAGACAACAAACAATGGAACTACAAAAGAAAAATAAAAAATACTAAAAAGAGAAATCTCATACAGAAATACCAGTACAACCAACAATAAATCAAGAAAATAAAAGCAAATTTATCTATTTCAAAAGAGGAATTAAGTGTTGTTGCTGAGAAAAATTTTTAAAAATGAAGCTGGTGGAGTGAAAAATAATTTAGTTTCATGGAATTCTGGAGAAAATTTTTCCATCACTAGGAATTGGGCACTTTATTTGGTATAAAAAGGCGAAAAGGGAGCATTTGAAGAAAGTTTTCCACCATTAGTACAATTTTATAAATCAAAAATATAAAATTGCCAAAAATTTTGGAAAAATAATCAGTATGCACCTTGGAAAAATAAAAAGAATTTGATGCTTTTAAAAAGCACAGAAAAAACTGCAGATATTCAAGAATTGATCAATTTTCTTTATAATACAAAAGATGTTCAAATTGAGTTTATTTTCGAGAGATTGGAAGATTCACTTAATAAAAATGTTAGCCGTTGCGAAAGATAAAGAAAATGTGAAAAACAATTTTATAGAGTTGCTAATTCACCAAATGGACTTTATCCATTAATTGATTATGTGAATTTTAAAGGAGAAGGAACAACAGCAACTGAAAATTACAGAGGAGAAGGATGGGGATTATTGCAAGTCTTGGAAAATATGAAAGGTACTGAAACTGGAAAAGCAGCTTTAGTAGAATTCAGTAATTCGGCAAAATTTGTGTTGGAGAGAAGAGTTAAAAATTCAGATCCTGCTAGAAATGAGAAAAAGTGGTTGCAAGGTTGGTTGAATAGATGTAACACTTATAAACAATAAAGGTTAATTTTTCAAAGCTGTAACAAAAAGCTACTAAAAATAAAAGTTATTAAAAACAGAGATTAAATAAAGGAGCTATATATAGAAAAATATTTCATAATTCTAACAAAATTTCTAAATGTAGCTCCATTTTTATAAAAATTTTACAAAAATTTCAAATTTTTATAAATATTTAAGTTTTTCCTCTAAAAGTCTTCAATAGTTTTATACCCTTTTTCATCCATAATGGCTTTTAATTCTTCAGTAATTCTCTTAAATGCTTCAGGACCTTCCTTATGCAAAAGTAGTTCCGATTTGAACCATACTAGCACCACATAAAATGTGTTCAAAAGGCATCTCTTCCAGTAAGAACTCCACCAGTTCCAATTATTTGAATAGAAGGATTTAATCTTTTTATAAAATGCGTGAACATTTGCAAGAGCAGTAGGTTTAACATATTCTCCTCCAATTCCTCCAAAACCCATCTTTTAGGCTTAATAAGAACAGTTTCATCATCTAAAATAAGTCCATTTCCAATACTATTAACGCAATTAATAAAAAGTTAATGGAAATTTGTTAAATACAGCTGCTGCTTGATCAAAATGAACCATATCAAAGTAAGGCGGCAATTTTATACCTAAAGGTTTTTGAAATAAGAAAAAAATTTCTGTCAATAATTTTTTTCTGTAGTTTCCAAATCGTAGGCAATTTGTGGTTTTCCAGGGACATTTGGACAAGATAAATTTAATTCAACAAGTCCGTTAAATTCACTTTCTTGCACTCTTTTTCAATAAAGTATGAGTATCTTCAGGCGACATTCCAACTAGTGAAAAGAAGAATGTACGATCTGGATGAGTTTTTGCAATTCCAACAAATATTCCAAATAGTAATCAAATCCTAAATTTGGTAATCCCATTGAATTAATGCTTCCTAAAGGTACATCTTGGTAACGAGGTGTAGGATTTCCATCTCTAGGACTTAGTGTAGCAGTTTTCGTAACAAAAAGTTCCAGCTTCAGAATTTAAAAATTTTCTCTAATTCCTCTCTATCAAAGCAGTAAACTCCAGCCGCATTCATAAAAACAGTTTTCAAAAATTAAATTTTTCCAATATGAGTTTTAGTTGATGCCATTTTATTTCCTCCCTAATTTTTTTATAAAATTAATAATATATCTTTTTATATTATATCATAAATATTCAAAAAAATTTTTTTATTAAATCTCTTTTTTTATAGTTTCTAGCAATGCTTTTACAACCTTTGTAAACATCATTATATGTAGCCTCAAAATCTCCAGTATAATAAGGGTCTGCAATTTTACGTTTTTTTCTCCAGCATATTCAAGAAGCATTTTCACTTCGCCATTAAATCGATTATTTAGAAATTTCTTAATATTAGAAATATTGCTCTCATCCATTCCAATAATGTAATCAAAAAGTTAAATCGTTATCGTTTAAAAATACGTGAAAACATTCCGTCTACACTAATTCCTTCTTTTTGCCAAACGTTTTCTTGTTCCGTGATGAACAGGATTTCCATGCTCCCAAGAACTTGTCGCAGCTGAATCAATAAAAATTTTATCTGATAAATTTTCATCTTCAACCATTTTTCTAAAAACAGCCTCAGCCATTGGTGATCGACAAATATTTCCTAGACAAACAAACAATACTTTTTTTCATAAATTCTCCTTCGTTAATATTAAATTCTATAAATATTATACTAAAAAAAGCAAGTAAAAATATCTAGTTGAAAAAATAAAAATTCAAAAAATTTGACAGATTTTTATGTGTGTTATTATACGATTATTAAAAATATGAAAAATTTGTAAAACGAGGAGAAGAAAATGGCAAAAAAACAATTGTACCAAAAAATTATGATCCAAAATGGGATATTATGGAAACAGAAATTGCAATTAAATTGACAAAAGATTTTTTTGAAAGAGAATTAGCAAATACATTAAGTTTAACAAGAATTTCAGCACCGTTATTCGTAAAAAGAGCTACAGGGTTAAATGATAACTTAAATGGTGTGGAAAGACCAGTTGCCTTTGAAATGAAAGAAATTCCAGGAGAAACAATTGAAATCGTTCATTCATTAGCAAAATGGAAAAGATTGGCATTGAAAAAGATATGGAGTAGAAGCTGGAAAAGGTATTTATGCTGATATGAATGCAATAAGAAGAGACGAAGATTTAGATAACACACATTCAATTTACGTTGACCAATGGGATTGGGAAAAAGTTTTAACAAAAGAAACTAGAAATATTGAAACATTAAAAAGAAACTGTAAGAAAAAAATTTTTAACGTATTCAAAAAACTCAAAATATGTTAGCTGAAAAAAATATGAAAAAGCAGAAAAAAATTCTTACCAGAAGAAGTAACATTTGTAACATCTCAAGAATTAGAAGATTTATATCCTGAATTAACTCCAGAAGAAAGAGAAAATGTTTATGCAAAAGAAAAAAAGGAGCTATTTTTCATTATGCAAATAGGGAAAAGTTTTAGCTTCAGGACAAAGACATGACGGAAGAGCACCAGATTATGATGATTGGGAATTAAATGGAGATTTAATCATGTGGGAATCCAGTGTTAGACAGATCATTGGAATTATCTTCAATGGGGAATCAGAGTAGACAAAGATTCATTAAAAAAACAATTAAAAGAATTGGGATTAGAAGAAAGAGAAAATTTAGACTTCCATAAATTATTGTTAAATGAAGAATTACCATTAACAATTGGTGGAGGAATCGGACAATCAAGAATTTGTATGTTCTTATTACAAAAAGCTCATATTGGAGAAGTTCAAGCTTCAATTTGGTCAGACGATATTGTAAAAACTTGCAGAAGAAAAACGGAATAAATTTATTATAGAATCGAAAAATAATTTATGAAATTTTTGAAAAGATCAAAAAAAGTTTTTCATTTTTTTATAAAATATTAAAAAGAGAGAATTTATAAAATTTAATTTTATAAGTTCTCTTTTTGTATAACAGAAAAAAATTGAAAAATAATAAATAGATATAAAAAAATTATTAAAATTATGTTATACTACATTGAAAAGCAAATAGCCGAATTTTACAAAAAAATTATGGTAAAAAGCATTAAAAATTAGAAAAGAGAAGAAAGATTTCAAAAATAAAATTTGAAAAAAATATTAGGAGGAAAAATTATGTTTTTAGAAAAAAACCGAGAGATTAGCACTAGTTGATTTTGAAAAATAATCACATTAACTATATCGATTTAGTAAACAACATTAAATATTACTCAGATAATTTTATAAATTTAGAAGAAAAATAAATTTGGATTAATTATAATGGAAAAATAGACCAGAGTGGATTTACAGTTTCTTTACAATTTGGGATAAAAAAATTCAGCTGCCATTGCAATTGATGCACAAAAGTTCTCCAAAAAGAAATTTTTGTATGTATTGGAAGATTCAAATCCAGATATAATTATGTGTTCAAACGAAACAGAAAAAAATATTTTTAGAAGCAATTTCAAATTATAATTTTAAAGATAATATAAAAAGTTTTGAATGTAGATAATTTTAAAATTGATAATGAAAAAAATGAAAAAAATTGCAAATTCTCAATTTGAGTTAAGAAATCCAGAAGGAAATCAAACAGCAGCAATGCTTTTATACGTCAGGAACAACAGGATCACCCAAAAGGAGTTATGTTAACTTACAATAATTTAATGACTGAAATGGAAGGATTTATGAAAAAGGAATTTTTTTGATCATAGAGATCAGATTTTAGCATTATTGCCGTTTCATCACGTTTTGCCACTAACAGCAACGGTTCTTTTAATGTTAAGATATCAAACTTCAATAGTTTTTGTAAGAAAAAAATCGCAAGTAAAGAGATTTTTGAAGCATTAGAAAAATAGAGTAACTGCATTAATAGGAGTTCCAAGAGTATTCAAACTATTTTATGATGGAATAAAACAACAAATAGATGCAAAATTTATAACAAGAGCAATTTTCAAAATAATGAGTAAAAAGTAAATCTATTCCTCTAAAAAGAAAAAGTATTTTCAAAAAGTTCATAAAAAAAATTTGGAGGACATTTAGATTTCATCGTTGCAGGTGGAGCTAAATTAGATCCAGAAATTGCTAGATTTTATGAAACTTTAGGAATCTATTCGTTGGAAGGATACGGATTAACAGAAACTTCGCCAGTTATTGCTGTAAATTCAAAAAAATGAAAGAAAAAAATCGGAACAATTGGAAAAAAATTATACAATGTTGATGTAAAAAAATTGAGAATGAAGAACTTTGGGTAAAAGGCCCTATCGTTATGAAAGGATATTACAACAAGCCAGAAAAAAACAGCAGAAGTAATGACAGAAGACGGTTGGTTCAAAACAGGAGATTTAGCAAAAAAATAGACGAAGAAGGCTACATCACTATAATTGGAAGAAGAAATAGTATGATTGTCCTATCAAATGGGAAAAAAATATTGATCCTGAAACTCTTGAAAACAGATTAATAGCTAAAAGTGATAAATTAATAAAAGAAGCAGGAATTTTCAATCATCAAAATAAATTAGCAGCCATAATAATTCCTGATTTATTAGAATGTAGAAAAAGAAATATCAATAACGTAAAAACTTATAAAAAAATATAGTTGAAGATTATAATTTATCTGCTCACAATTATGAAAAAAAGTGTTAGATTATAAAGTTTTTGAAGAAGAATTACCAAAAAAACAAGAGTCGGTAAATTACGAAGATTCATGCTTCCAAATTTATACGAACAAAAATGTTGTAAAAAAAGCAAAAAGTAGCAGAACCAGACAATGAAGTATACAAAATTTTTAAAAAGAATATGTGAAAAAAAGGCGAAAGGAATTGAACCTCAACCAGAAGAAAAATCTAGAATTAGAAATTGGTATGGATTCACTAGATATAGTTGAATTTTTTTGCCTATATCGAAAAATAATTTTGGATTGCAATTAGATGAAGAAAAAAATTCGCTGAAATGCCTAATTTAAAAACTTTTATCAGAATATATTAATGAAAAAGCAGTGAAAAATTGAAAATAATGAAATAAATTGGAAACAAATAATCGAAGAAGCCAAACCCATAAAAGATGACAAAAAAATCGTTGGATTACAAAAATTTTTAAAAAGTATTTTTAGATGTAATAATAAAAAGTATATTTTAGAATCCAAAAGAAATGGAAGAGAAAAATTAGATCCTAAACCAAAAATTTATGTTTCAAACCATCAAAGTTTCATTGATCCATTAATTTTAGGAAGTTTGCTACCAAAAATCAATCCTTTATAACACAATATTTTTTTAGCAATAGACTGGTATTTCAAAAAAATTTCCTCTAAAATTATTAGTAAGTAATGGAAATGTAATTTTTGATTGATATAAATAAAAAAACATCAGAAAAAAAGTGTAGAGGAAATTGTAGGATATTTAAAAAGTGGAAAAAAATGTGTTAATTTTTCCCAGAAGGTGCAAGAACAAAAAGATGGAAAAAGTTGCTGAATTTAAAAAAAGTATTTGCAATTATTTCTAAAGAGTTAGGGATAGATGTACAATGTTTAGGAATAAAAGGAGGATTTGAAGCATATTCAAGATATATGAAATTTCCTAAACCTAAAAAAATAAAAAGTAGCAGTCCTAGATATAATCAAACCAGAAGGTTCATATGAAGAAATAGCTAAAAAAAGCAAAAAGAAATAATAACAAAATATGTTGAAAGCGAATAAAAAAAGCACATAATTTGATCCCCTTTGATTCTAAAAAAACCAATGAATTAAAGGGGATTGAAAAAAATAAATAAAAAATAAAAAAAGTGTTGACAAAAAAATAAAAAGGCTATGATATACTAATTGAGTAATTGTGAAAAAAACATAAGAGAGGTAACAATTATGCCTTGGTGGCGAAATCGGTAGACGCACAGGACTTAAAATCCTGTGGAAGCAATTCCGTGCCGGTTCAAGTCCGGCCCGAGGCACCACAAAAAAGATATGCGGGAGTAGCTCAGTTGGTAGAGCGTCAGCCTTCCAAGCTGAATGTCGCGAGTTCGACCCTCGTCTCCCGCTCCAAATTGAGAGCCATTAGCTCAGTCGGTAGAGCACTTGACTTTTAATCAAGGTGTCACTGGTTCGATCCCAGTATGGCTCACCATTTTAATAAAGAAAAAAATAATGATGTGTACCTGTAGCTCAGTTGGATAGAGCAACGGCCTTCTAAGCCGTGGGCCAGGAGTTCGAATCTCTTCAGGTACGCCATTAAGGATCCATAGCTCAGCTGGTTAGAGCACTCGGCTCATAACCGAGCGGTCGCTGGTTCAAGTCCAGCTGGATCCACCAAGAAAGAGTTTTGCGGCCTTCGTCTAGTGGTTAGGACTCCAGGTTTTCATCCTGGCAACAGGGGTTCGATCCCCCTAGGCCGTACCATTAAAAATTTAGAATTTAAATTAATAATAATTATTTGCTTTTTAGTATGGGTGGATGTCCGAACGGCTAAGGGACCGGTCTTGAAAACCGGCGAAATCGCAAGATGTCTGGGTTCGAATCCCAGTTCACCCGCCATTTTGCCCAGATAGCTCAGTCGGTAGAGCAAGGGACTGAAAATCCCTGTGTCCGTGGTTCGATTCCGCGTCTGGGCACCATTAAAAAGTATTTGATATGCCTTGGTGGCGAAATCGGTAGACGCACAGGACTTAAAATCCTGTGGAAGCAATTCCGTGCCGGTTCAAGTCCGGCCCGAGGCACCACAAAAAAGATATGCGGGAGTAGCTCAGTTGGTAGAGCGTCAGCCTTCCAAGCTGAATGTCGCGAGTTCGACCCTCGTCTCCCGCTCCAAATTGAGAGCCATTAGCTCAGTCGGTAGAGCACTTGACTTTTAATCAAGGTGTCACTGGTTCGATCCCAGTATGGCTCACCATTTTAATAAAGAAAAAAATAATGATGTGTACCTGTAGCTCAGTTGGATAGAGCAACGGCCTTCTAAGCCGTGGGCCAGGAGTTCGAATCTCTTCAGGTACGCCATTAAGGATCCATAGCTCAGCTGGTTAGAGCACTCGGCTCATAACCGAGCGGTCGCTGGTTCAAGTCCAGCTGGATCCACCAAGAAAGAGTTTTGCGGCCTTCGTCTAGTGGTTAGGACTCCAGGTTTTCATCCTGGCAACAGGGGTTCGATCCCCTAGGCCGTACCATTTAAAATTCAGAATTTAAATTAATAATGTTATTAAAAAAACTATGAAAGTAAATAAATAAAAAAAGTTAAGATAAAGACAATGGGAAGAAGATATAATATCTTTTTGTTTACAGAGAAAAAAATTTATTTTTTTATTAAACTCACTTAATATATTTTTTTCTTACTTTTTCTCATTTTTTTCATTTGTATATAAAAAAATTTCTTTAAATTATAGGAAATATTCAAAAAGTGTGATTATTACTGGGAAAAAATTTATTTTTATTTTCAAAAATATAGAAAAAAATAAAAAAATATTTGACATTTCTAAAAAAATATAGTATAAATATTAAAAAAATAAATTAAAAAGAGGTGAAAGGGAATGGGTTATTTGAAAAAAAGGAATTAAAAAGAAAGAACAGGGGATTTACTTTGATTGAAGTTATTTTAGTAGTTGCGATTATTACTATAATTTCGGCGATTGCGATACCGCAAGTTGGGAAATATTTGAATAAGGCTAATAGAAGTAAGGTTGTTGGCGCGATTGCAGATTTGAATAATAGTTCGACTTCTTGGAGTGTTGATAATGGTGGTGATTTACCTAAAAATTTGCAAGATGTTTTGAAAGAATATGATAATTTGAATAGATTAGGAATTGGACTACAAAATAATGGTAATTTTAAGATAGGAAATATTGAAGGAGTTGTTATTTATGATAAAGGGGAGGTTTATGCGAAGATTAATAGTAGCAGTAAGGCTTTTTCCTGGAGAAGAGATAAGAAAAATAGATGTTAGGGTTTTGTTTAGGATTGATAAAAATATGTTGTTTTAGTAAGGATATGTTTTATAGATTTTAGAGAAAAATTATTAAGGATAGAGATTTAGTAATCTTATTAGTTATTGGGATTTTGCTTGGTATTGAGAGAAATAATTTTGAAAAAGGTATATTTGGGATGGTGTGCGTTTTTCGATGCCGTTATTGATTTTATATATAGTTGAGGATTATTTTTAAAAAAAGGAATTGATTGGATTTGGAGATGTAAAATTAATGATTGTCATAGGTGGGTTGTTGAAGTATAGAGATTTTTAGACAAGTGTTATTTTTTTATCAGAATTTATATTTTTTTGTCGGCAGCTATTGTGGTTTTTGGTGTTGGTTTATTGGAGGATGAGAGGGAAAAAGAGGAGAGTATGTTCCGTTTGCTCCGTATATTATTTTTGAATTATTTGTTATTTGAAAAGTTTTTTTTATGTGATGGAGAAGTAAAAAAATGGATAGTTTTAAGAGATAGTAGAAAAAAATCAAATAGTGAAAAAAATATTTTTTTGTAAATAAAAGATGCTAGTTTTTAAAAAAATTATTTGAAAAATTCTAGAAAAATTGTTTTAAAATTGTAAAAAGATAATAAAGAATATATTAATTATTTAAAAAAATATTTGAATAGGTTGATTATTGATTTGAATAGACTAGTTATTATTGAGGGGAGGAAGTTTGGGAAAGAATAGTGGAGAAATGCTTATAGAGAGTTTGCTTTTCGATGTTTTTTTATTGTAAGTGTTTTGTTTCCAATGGCGAATATTTTTTTGAAGACATTTAGAGTGAATGTGAAATCAGATGATGAAAAAAAGAGTAACTTGCAAAGTGAAAATATGTTGGAATTATTGAGAAATGTTGATTATTTGAGGATATTTAATTTTTCAAGGACAGTATGATATCAAAGGGATGCAGGAATTTTATAGTAGATTTATGATTGATGATAAATATAGAATTTTAGGAAATGATTTATTTGAAAAAGAATAAAAAAAGTGAAGATATCTTCGACGGAATATTATTATGTTAATGAAAAATAATGAGAAGGAATATATTTTTGAGATTGAGGTTGATGGGATAAAAAGGTATTGTTTTCCAAAAATTTCGTAATGTAGATGAATAAGTGAGAGATTGTTTTATTTAGAGAGTGGTAAAATTGAGAAAAAAAGAATGTTAGTTTGAGTAGGGATGAAAAAAATTTATATGAAGTATGAGAAATAGGTAAAGAGTAAAGAAGTTGTGAGATAAAGGGCTGAAGAAGATGGGGATAAAAAGGGGAAAAAGTAGAGTGAGTTGTAAGGGAATGGGAAAAAAAGTAGAGATATAAAAAAACGTGATAAAAACAAAAAGGGATATTTGTTGGTGGAAGTTTTGATTAGTATGTTGATATTTTCTGTTTTTAGTGTCGGTTATTGCGGTATTTTTTTAAAAGAGTTGCTATAATTGAGAATGTGAAAAAGAATAGTCAGAAAATGGATGAGAATATTTATTTTGCATTGGAGAAAGTGAAGGTAGAGCTCGAAGATAGAGATTTGGAGGAATTCGATTATAGTGGTGAGAAGACGAATTTATTTGTTAGAGGTAATCAAATAATTTATAAGAAGAATAGAATATTTTATAAGTTGGAGATTGTTAATAAAAAAATTGTATATTTCTGAGGTAAGTGGATTTCCTAATTTCGGTAATAGATCTTTGATTGGTGAGTACGAAGATATAAATTTTGAGAAGATTGGTGGTATTTTTGGCTATAAAGAGTAAATATTTGGGGAAAAAGTGAGATTATAATTTTTGAGTGTTTGATTTTTTTGAAATTTTTTTATTAAAGTTTTATAGAATAGAAATTTTGATATTTAGAAAATTTAAAGATTTTAGTTTTGATAGAGAATTATAGTTGTTTTGAGAAGGTAGGAAAAATGAAAAGAGTCTGAGAAAAAAATAGGGAGTAAGTTTAATTTATGTGTTGATTGTGTTGTCAATAATAACAGTATTTTCTTTTTAATTTTATGTATTTTGTGAGGGAAAAGGTTAAGATAAATTCGTTGGTGAAGAGAGAGAGAAAGTTTCTAAAAGTTTTTTTGATTCAAAAGGAAGAGGAAAAATTTAGAGAGAATTATGAAAAAAAGGGATTTATTTTAATAATGAAAATGTAAATTTGGAAACTAGAGAAAAAGTATTTTGATTCAAATATAGGAATTGATAATTTAGGTAAAAATAAAGATAAAGAAGTTGATTTATTTGAGTTCTAGTTTTGAAAGTGTTGGAGGGTATAGGATCAAAGAAGTGATGGATGAAGATGGGAATAAATATGGGATTCCATTGAAAGAAAAACGAGGTTTATAGAAATTTAAAAAAATTATTTATTCAAGAAAAAGTTTTGGGCGAGGAAATTGAGTATGAGGAGAAAAATTTCTTTTTAGGCGAAAGAGTTTGAAAGAAATTGAGATAACAAGAATAGAGAGTAAATTTTTATAGAAAATATTTTATTTTTTTAGAAATTAGTTGAGTGAAGATAGTTAGGTTTTGGAGATTTTTTTGTAGTAGTTTTGATGTAAAAAGTTATAAATGGGGAGAGAATGTGAGGGAACAAATTAAAAATATATTAGAAGTGAGGAAAAAGATATATTTATTTATAGAAGAGAAAAATTTATTTTTATGAAAAATCAAGATTTGAGTTCGGTTTTGGAGAGTTTAGATGAATATAGTTTGAGTGAAGAAGTGGAAATTTCTTTTGATTTTTGCATTTTTCGTATTTTAAAAATAGAAGGAATGGAAACGGATTATGGAGATAATAATATTAAAAAAATATAGAAAATTTTGATGATGAAATTGAAGAAAATGTTGAAGGAAATATTGAAAAAAATGGAACTCAGAAATTGGAGAAAAATTAGTTTTAAGGAAAAAATTTTTAGATGGGAAATTTTTAAAGGAAAAAAATTCTTTGGAAAATGAAAGAGATGAAATATTTGAAGAAAAAAATTTTTTTCTGAATCACATTGAGGACAAGTATGTAACTTTTTGGTATTGAGAAGAAGAAAAATCGAGGAATTTAAAAAAATGTATTTAAGCAGGAAAAAAAGAAATTACTGGATATAAAGGTGGATATAACTTCGATTTATAATTATAATAAAAAAATGAAGATACTGAGATTTTAACGATTGGAGAGAAAAAAAGTTTAAGGTTTGTGATTGAAGACTCGAAAAATTAGTGAGTTTGAAGAGATCGATTTAAAAAATTGATGATTTAGAGAATTTAGAAGAGTATGATTTTAGTGACATGAAAACAGTTGGTTTGAGTGAGGATAATTTAAAAGAGATATTTTTTTAGGGACAGAATTGTATGAGGAGCCTAATTTTTCTGAAAAAAAGAGAAGTTTTTTTGATGATAAAAAAATTTAAAGAAATTTGAAGTTAAAGATGTAGCTGTAATTTTACTGATAGGAGCGGGGTATATTTTTTTGCAAAATTTGATACCGTTGGAAAGGGAAAAAGGCTAAGAATGAGCGATTGAAGAATGAGACGAAAAAAAGTTGGAGAAGGAGTATTTGAGTAAAAAAATGAGAAATTGCCTGATTATTCAAAAAGAATTGTCACTATTGGAAGAGGTAGATTCTAATATTACAAGAAAAAGAGTATTACAGTTTTATAAAAATTTTTGATTGAAAAATAGTAGGAATGGCGTGGATTATACGAAAATTAATTATAGCGATAACAAATGGATTGTTCAGGGAACGGTTAATAAATTTGAAAAATTTTTGAGAAATTTGAGAATAATTTGGAGAGGAAATATTCGAATACAGAATTGGGGATATTTGAAGGATAATGATGAGGAAATTGTGTTCGAATATACGATGATAGATAAGAAAAAAATGATAATTAGAAGATATAGAATTAAGTGAGAAATTGGGAGAAATTATGGGGAATTTAAAAAAATTTGGTGTTTTTAGTTTTGGTTTTATTAGGCGCTTTTTGGGCTGAATGATAAATATTCGAAGTATAAGGAAACTTTAAAAAGATGGGAAATTGATAGTTGAAAATAAGAAAAAAATTTAGAGGATAAAATAGATGAGATTTTTGTTGAAAAGGCAAGAAATAAAGAGAAAATGGAAAATGATTATGAAAAAAATAAAAAAATGTTAATAGATAGATTTGGAATTCTTTCGATAAAAAAATGAATCACAATTTAAGAAAATGGTGTATATTTTTTTCGAATGAAAGCAGTTTGAAACTGAAAGAAATTTTCGAAATCAGAGAAATTGTGGGATAGGAAAGGGTATAGTCTGAAATATATTCATTTTACGTTGAGTGGGAGTTTGAATGATTTTGGGAAATTTTTGTATTTTGTGAATAAGAGTAAAAAAATATTGATACGACACGGAGTTATATTGAATTGACACAGGAAGCGTATAAGATTTCATTGGGATATATTGAAAAATACAGCGAAATAGAGAATGGATAAAAAAATTATAAATTTTAGAGAATTGAGTTGAGAGAAGTAAAAAGGGAGAGGGAATGAAAAAAGGAAATATAAGAATTTGTTAATAATTTTGTGTTTTTTTGTTTGTAATGTTGCTTTTTCGAGTAGTGTTAATAATTATGTGGATAAAAAAAGATAAAGATAGAATGGGGAAAAATTTTTCATCTATCGAGAAGATATTGAAAAGGAAAAAGTTAAAAAAATTGCAGGCGGAATTGCAAAATTTGAAAAAAATAAAGAGAGTAAAGATAGTCAAAATAATCAAAGTAATCAGAATAATAAAAAAATCAAAAAAATCATCTAGTACAAATCAAAAAAATGGAGAAATATCAAAAATCTGAAAAATAATTCTGTGCAAAAAAACTGTTATTGAAAAAGGTGGTAACACCTGTAGTAACAAAAAAATAAAGGAAATTTATTTGGATTATGGAGATGCGAAAGAAATTTCAGAAGCTTTGGATGGGTTTGAAGATTTTAAAATGATCGGGATTGATAATAAAAATTATTTTGAATGGAGATGAGAAGAAATTTTTGGAATTGGAAAGGATTATTAAATCTTTGGATAGGGCAAAAGAACAGGTTATTATTAAAGGAACGATAATTGATACAAGTTCTAATTTATTTGAGAGACTTGGAATTGACTGGTCGATAAATCCTGAAAAATGCTAATCCAAATAGAAAAAAATTTGATTGGGAAATTTTTTTAAATGGAGAGGTTTCGATTAGTTCGATTTTTTTCGATGGGAGGAAATTTTTTTAGGGATTGATTTTTAATTTATTGAAAGAAAATGGAGATATAAAAAAATTGAGGCGATGCCGACGTTGATGATAATGGAGAAGGAAGAAGGAGAATTGCGGGTAACAGAGGAAGTAATTATTGGAGAAAAAAATTACAAAAAAATAATGAAGATTATGTTGAGCCGATATTTTCCGAAGCAGGAATAGTTTTTAAAATTTTGCCTGAGATAAAAAAATGTGAATGGAGAAAAAGAAAAATTATTTTGAAAATGGATACAGAAATTAGTAATTTTAAATTAACTTCAAGTTATAATGAGTCTTCGGGGGCGAAACAGAAAAAATCAAACTCGGACGACTATTACTTTAAATAATGGGGATCTACGTTTATTGGAGGATTGAAGCAAAATGTGGGAAAAAGAGACAGTTAGAAAAAAATACCGATATTGTCGAGTATTCCAATAATAGGTCCATTATTTAAATATCAAAAGAAAAAAATAAGGAGATGAGAGATATTTATATTGAAATTGAAGCAATTATTCAAGAGATAAAAATGATAATTGATGTGATACTATTTTTAGACTAAGTTTTTTTACTTTAAAATTTTTAGTAAAGAAAATAAAAAAATTAATGAAATAATTGAAATTGTATAGTATAATAATAAAGAAAAATGATTTTTGAGAGAGGAAAAAATATGATATCAATTCAAAGGCTTGAAGAAATACTAAAAAAAGTTTAATAAAAATTAAAAATAGCGGTTATTGGAGATATGATGTTGGATGAATATTTGATTGGAAAAAGTGAATCGGATATCACCAGAAGCTCCAGTGCCAGTTGTAAATATCGAGGAAGAGAGATTTGTATTAGGGGAGCTTCGAACGTTGCTAATAACTTGAAAAGTTTGGAAGGACAAGTGCGAGTTTATGGTGTTATAGGCGAAGATGATAATGGGAAGAAATTTACTAGTGAATTAGAGGTGAAAGGAATAGAATCAGATGGAATTGTTGTGGATGATTCTAGACCAACAATTATAAAAAGTCGTGTTTTATCTCAAGGACAACAATTATTAAGATTGGATTGGGAAAAAGATACGAATATTTCTAAAAGAAATTCAAGAAGCATTGATTAAAAAAAGTTGAAAGAGATATTGATGAAATTGATGCAATTTTATTGTCAGATTACAATAAAGGGGTTTTAACAAAATATGTTTCTGAAAGTATAATAAAAAAATAGCTAAAGAACATAATAAAAAAATAGTTGTAGATCCTAAGCCGCATAATTTTAAAAAAATTATGTTGGAGTTACGACAATGACGCCTAACAGAAAGGAAATATTGGACTATTTTGGACTGAATAAGTTTAATAGCGAAGAAGAAGTTGCTAATGCGATGAAACAGTTAAAAAAAGATTTGCAATTAGATTGTGTAGTTTTAACAAGAAGCGAGGAAGGATTTTCATTGTATGATGGGGAATTATGAAAGGGTTCCTACTGTGGCAAGGGAAGTTTTTTTGATGTGACAGGGGCTGGAGATACATTTATTTCGACGTTGTTGCTTTCACTTTCGGCAGGTGCAAGTTTATATGAAGCTGGAGTAATTGCAAATATGGCATCAGGAATAGTTGTAGCTAAGATTGGTACAGCAACAGCAACTAAAGAAGAAATTTTGGAATTTTATCATAATGAATTAAAATAAATTATAAATATTTTTTTAAGTTCAACAATTAAGGGGGATTGAGGAATTAAAAATATAAAGAAGGAAGTGAAATTTATGGCAGTAATTGCGGCAATTGAAGCTGGAGGAACTAAATTTATTTGTGGATTAGGAAAAGAAAATGGAGAAGTTATTGAGAGAATAAGTATTCCAACAACAACTCCAGATGAAACAATGAGAAAAAGTTATTGAATATTTTAGTGATAAAGAATTTGATGTAATGGGTGTTGGAAGCTTTGGACCAATTGATCCAGTAAAAGGTTCAGAAACTTATGGTTATATTACAAAAAAACACCAAAACCTTATTGGAGTGATTTCAATATGATAGGGTGAATTGAAAAAAACATTTTGATGTGCCTATGGGAATTTGATACAGATGTAAATGGTGCAGCATTGGCAGAAGCTTGGTGGGGAGCTGGAGAAGGTTTAAAAAATGTAATGTATATTACAGTTGGAACTGGAATTGGTGCTGGAGCAGTAGTAAATGGAAGAATGGTTCAAGGATTAACTCATCCTGAAATGGGACATATTTTTATTAAAAGACACAAAGATGATAAATTTGAAGGAAGATGTCCGTTTCATAAAGATTGTTTAGAAGGAATGGCAGCTGGACCAGCGATTGAAGCTAGATGGAATAAAAAAGGAATTGAATTAGCAGATAGAACAGAAGTTTGGGAAATGGAAGCATATTATTTGGCTCAAGCATTAGTTAACTATATTTTAATTTTATCGCCACAAAAAATAATTATGGGTGGTGGAGTAATGAAACAAAAACAAATGTTCCCATTCATAAGAAAATATGTTCAAGAGTTTTTTTAAATGGTTATGTTCAAAAAGATGCGATATTAAAAAGATATTGATAATTATATTGTTTATCCTGGACTTGGAGATGAAGCAGGATTTGTTGGATCTATTGCTTTAGGAAAAAAATAGCGTTGGTACAAAAAATAATAAAAAAATAAAAACAATTATATCTGGGGGATTATGAGAGTTTTTAAAAAAATGAGGAAAAAAATAAAAAGAAAAAGATTATTTTTTTCTTTTACAAAGGGATGTTTTATCTTTTAAAAAGGTAAAAATAAGTTTGGTTAATGCATTGGAAATAATTTCAGGAAATTATAAAGAGAATTTTAAAAATAAGATTTTGAAAAACAAAATTTCAAATTGAAAAAAAGGAGTTTCTTTTGCAAATAGCGTTTAAGAAAATTACTGATAATAGAGAATTTTTTTAGAAATGATTAAAATTGGAGAAGAAACAGGGAATTTGGAAATAATATTCAAAAAAATTTATCTGAAAAAAATATGAATTTAATCAAAAAAATAAAAAAAGAAATAAGAAATTTGAGCGTGTATCCGTTAGCAGTAATGGGGACAGCTTTTTATTATTGTAATAATTTTATTAAAATTAGTAGTTCCAAAAATTTGTTTTAATTTATTCAGATATAGGGCAACAGTTGCCTGGATTGACACAGTTAGTTGTGAGTCTGAGTGAAATTGTAAATAAACATGGGCTACTTTTTATTAATTGTAGCAGGAGTGGTTGTCTTTGGAGCAAATTTTTATTTATAAAAGAAATAATTACAATATTGAAAAAAATTGCTCTTGAAGATTAAAATTGTGGATAAATTGTATAAAGATATTTGTATTTTTGAATTTTACGAGAAATATGTATATGTTGAGTAGTGCTAATGTTCCTTTGTTGCAATCTTTAAAAATTGACTTCAAATTCAAAAAGTTTGATGTTGAATGCAGAGATAAAAAAATAATAAAAAAAGGTGGAAAAAAAGGGATTTCGATTCAACAGGCTTTTAAAAAAATCTTTATTTTTTTGATAGAGAATATGTTAATTTTTTTGAGTATTGGTGAAAAAAACTGGAAATGTGGAAACTGCTTTTTCAAATTTGAATATGATTTATTATGAGAAAGTGACTGAAAAAAAGTTAAATTATTTTTTTAAAAATTATTTGAGCCATTGTCGATAATAGTTATTGGATTGATAATTGGTTTTGTGATTTTTGCAGTTATGCTTCCGATGTTTAAAAATGGGAGAAATGATTTAAATAATTGTAATCAAAAAAATAAAAATTAGAGATTTTGTAAAAAAATAGTAGAAAAAAATAGAAAAGAGAAAAATGATAGAAAAATTTTTTTAGAATCATCGAAGTATGCACAGGAATTATTTGAGATTGATGATGAGATTGTTGAAAAAAATAGAGCGTGAGAGCTTGGAGGATAAGGTTCCGATTATAACGAGAGATGTCTTGAATTTCATGATTTATAATGCGAATAATATTAATGCAAAAAAATATTTTGGAAATAGGAACTGCAACTGGTTATTCAGGGATTATTTTTTTGGCTAGAATTGCGAACAAAAATGGCGGAAAATTAACAACTATTGAGATAGATGAAAAAGAGACACGAAATAGCGAAAGAGAATTTTTGAGAAGTTGGGATTGTTAGATAAAAAAATGAGATGATTTTTAGGTGATGCGTTGGAAGAGATTCCTAAATTAGATCAGTCTAAAAAAATATGATTTTATTTTTTTATTGATGCTTCAAAAGGTCAATATTTAAAAATTTTTTTGAAATGAGTTATGGATTATTGAATGAAAATGGGATAATTTTTATAGATAATTTGATGTTTAGAGGATTAGTTGCTGAAAGTGACGAAAATGTTCCGAAAAAGGTTTAAAAACGATTGTTAGAAGATTGAGAGAATTTATTCAAAAAAATTGAATAAAGAATATAATTTTATCTTATTGCCGTTTGGAGATGGAGTAGGATTAGTTAGGAAGTAGTTAAAATGAAATTTCTTTTGTATAATATAAGATATGGAACGGGGAAGTATTTAATAAAGAGATTTAAACATATTAGAGGTTATTTGGGTCGTTCTGAAAAACAAATAGATCGAATAGGAAAAATTTATTAGAAGGCAAAAAGCCAGATATAGTTGGTTTGGTGGAAGTCGATTTAGGATCATTTCGTATGAAATCAAAAAAATCAAGCCGAGATTTTTGAGTGAAATGACAGACAAAAATTTTATTTATCAGTATAAATACGAAGAAAATTCGAGATATATGAAATTTCCAATGGTGCGAAAAACAAGGAAATGCATTATTATCAAATAAAGAAATAGTAAATCATAAATTTCATTATTTAGATAATGGAATGAAAAAAATTAATAATTGAAATTGAAACTAATGGAGTTGTGATTTTTTTAGTTCATTTGGCGTTGGGTGGAAAAAAACTCGAATGAAACAATTTGTACAATTGTTTAGTTTAATTGAAAAAAATGTGAGAAACCAATGATTGTTGCTGGAGATTTTAATACTTTGTGGGGGACTGAAGAGATAGAATTATTTATGAAAGCTGGGAATTTGAAAAGTGCAATTTAGAGAAAAAGCCGACTTTTCCTAGTTGGTCGCCTAAAAAGGAATTGGATTTTGTGCTCCATTCAGAGAATATAAAAAAATAAATGATGTGAAGGTTATAAAAAACAATGTTGTCAGATCATTTGCCAATTTTGATTGATTTTGATATTATATAATGAAAAAAATTTCTATAAATAAGAGTAACTAATTTCTTCTTGTTTTTTTGCAAAAGGAAAAAAAGATTCAAAAAAATTTGAAAATAAATTTGAAAAAAATTGCAAAAAAATGTATTAAAAATGAAGATAGAAAATGTTTTTTTTAGAAAGGAGATTTTAGTGAAATCATTGTTAAAAAAATTGGCAGTATCTCTATTGGTTATATCAGCTGCTACGACATTAAATGCTCAAAGTATAATTGCTGGAGCTAGAAATATCGGTGGAGGTAACGCTACAAGCAACAGAAATTCAGATGTTGCTAATCAACAAGAGTTAAGAGGTGTTTGGGTAGCAAGTGTTAGTAACATTGACTGGCCTTCAAAAAAGGGGCTTAGCGTAGAACAACAAAAGAGGGATTTTATTACTATTTTGGATAATGTAAAAAAATGGAATATGAATGCAGTTTTCGTTCAAGTAAAACCTGCGGGGGATGCTTTTTATCCTTCAAAATATTCGCCTTGGTCTGAGTATTTAACAGGAACTCAAGGAAAAGATCCTGGATATGATCCTTTGAAATTTATGGTGGAGGAAGCACATAAAAGAGGAATTCAATTTCATGCTTGGTTTAATCCGTATAGATTGACAGCAACAGGTGGAAGAGAAAAAACTTTCAAGTGACAATATTGGGAAAAAAAGAGACCAGATTGGACAGTTATTTATGGAGGACATGTTTATTTGAATCCTGGTATACCAGAAGTTAATAATTATGTTGTGGATAGTATTGTTGAAGTTGTTAAAAAAATTATGATATTGACGGAGTGCATATGGACGACTATTTTTATCCATACAAAGTTAAAGGTCAAGAATATCCAGACAGTGCACAATATCAAAAAAATATGGTTCTAAATTCGCTAGTATAGGTGACTGGAGAAGAAATAATGTAAATAATTTAATAGAAAAAAATTACATAAATCTATTAAAAAAAGTTAATCCTAATGTAGAATTTGGAATAAGTCCATTTGGTGTTTGGAGAAATGCTTCAACAGATCCAGTAAAAGGGTCTAGCACAACAGCAGGTGTTCAAAATTATGATGACTTGTATGCAGATATATTGTTATGGATGGATAAAGGTTGGCTAGATTATGTAGCACCACAAATTTATTGGAATCAAGGATTTAAAAGCAGCAGAATACAACACTTTAGTAAAATGGTGGAGTAAATATGCAGCAGATACTGGTACAAAATTATATATTGGACAAGCAGCATATAAAGTAAATGAATGGCAAAATGCAAAAGAATTAGTAAACCAAATTAATTTCAACAGAAATTATGCACAAGTAAAAGGAAGTATCTTTTTTTAGCTATAAATCATTATTAACAAATCCAAAAAAATGTAACAAATAGTTTAAAAAAATGGTCCTTACAGCAGTGTTCCTAATGAAAAACATTGTAGGAATGAACTAAAAAATAGAGCGCTAACACGAGTAAGAGAATAAAAAAATTGAAATGTGAATTTATGATTGTGTAGATTATTCGTGAGAAGTAAATTCACATTTTTTTAGTATAAGAATTATAGTAAAATTATTTATAAAGAGTGTTTATAATTTTGTGTAGACTAATAGATTTTATGTAAACTAATAGATGAATCCAGTAAATTCAGTATTTTTGCTATTTTATTTAAAAAAATTTTTCATACTCTTGTTTTATAATAAAAAAACACCTTTCAAGAACAATATCTTAAAAAGGCGCTTAAATCAAAAAAACTATTATTTAAAAAAACATAATAAACGAAGTTATAATACAAGTATTAACAAAGTCGATAAATAAAGCTCCTACTACTGGAACAACGAAGAATGCCATTTTAGAGAAAAATATTTTTTTCTGTAACGGCTTTCATATTTGAAATTCCATTTGGAGTGGCTCCCAAACCAAATCCACAATGTCCTGAAACCATGACAGCGGCATCGTAGTTTGATCCCATTGCTTTAAAGGTAATGAAATTAATATAGAAATAAATTAAAATAATTTGTGCAATTAATAAAAATTAATAACGGTCCTGCTAAATTAATTAATTCCCATAATTTTAATGACATAAGTGCCATTGCTAAAAAAATAAACTTAGAGTAACATCTTCTAAAACGCTGATTTCTTTTTATTGGTGCATTTAATTTTTCGATTGATCAGATATATTTCTAAGAATAGCAGCGACTATCATAGGTCCAATGTATATTGGGAATTTTAAAGCTGGTAAAAGTGCTGTTATTATAATTGATAAATATGAACCAATTCCCATTGAAACCAAGATGTAGAAGAATGCCATTGAAAATCTTTCCCCGTCTAAAAATGGTCGTTGTTTTTTTAGAACTTCTTCATCAATATCTGAATCTTCCAAATGTTTTTCGTTTTTCTTCCAATCTACAGGTAATAATTTATGTTTACTAATAAGTCTATCTGCAATAGGGCCTCCCATCATAGAACCAATAATAAGCCCAAAAGTTGCAGCTGAAATTGCTATAGTTTTAGCTCCAGCATATTGAGGTCCAATCGCTTCAATAATAGGTGCAATTGACGCTGAAGTTCCGTGTCCTCCAGTCATAGGAGTAGATCCTGTCATCAATCCCAATAAAGGTGGGAAACCAATAATTTTTTTGAAACTACAATAGCTACAATATTTTTGAGAAAAACATAGCCCTCCAGCAATAAGTAAGAATATACCAACCTGTTTTCCTCCTTTTTTTCAATGTTTTTTTAAACTCGCATTAAATCCAACACTCGTAAAAAAACATTACCATAAAAAAATGTTTGTAAAGTTGTATCAAATGTAATAGTAAGTATATTTGTTTCCTTAAAGATAAGTGAAATTATTGAAAATAAAAAAATCCACCAATAACAGGAGCTGGGATACAATATTTTTCAAAAAAATTTAATATGTTTTCGTAATTTCATACCAATAAGCAACAAAATGACTGCCAAACCAATAGTTTGAATCATGTCCATTTCAATTTTAATCATAAATAAAATTTTCCTTTCTTTTTAGATAACATAATAATATTATATACTAGATACGATTTTTTTTGCAATGAAAAAAACATTTTTTTAAATAGAAAAAAATAAATAAAAAAATGTTATAATTGTACTAAATATTGAAAAATAAATATAAAAAAATTGAAAGGAAGTAACAAATGAGTTTACCAAAAATGCCCAAAATGTGGATCAGAATATACGTATGAGGACAGGGAATATGTTAATTTGCCCAGAATGTTTTTCATGAATGGACATTAGAAGAAAGTAATAGTGAAAAATGAGGAAAAATGTTGTAAAAAGATTCAAATGGAAATGTTTTTGCAAAAATGGAGATAGTGTTACAATAATTAAAGATTTAAAAAGTGAAAAGGTGCGTCAAGTGATTTGAAGAGAGGTACTAAAGTAAAAAAATATTAGATTGATAGATGACGGAATTCACAATATTGAATGTAAAATTGATGGATTTGGAGCGATGAAATTAAAATCGGAATTTGTTAAGAAAAAAATTAATATCTTGCTTCAAATTGTTGTTTAAATTGTTTTAGAAATTATAAATTAAGGTGAAAGCTATTTCTGTAAGGAAAAAAATTACGATAGAGATTATTTTTGGATCATGAAATGGCTCTTTGAAATTGATAGAATAAAAATAGAAAAAAATAAAAATGGAAGGAGGAAAGATGAAATCAGGATTTATAGCGATTGTTGGTCGTCCAAATGTAGGAAAAATCAACATTGATGAATAAATTGGTAAAAGAGAAAGTTGCGATAGTTTCAGATAAAGCCGGGACTACAAGAGACCAAATTAGAGGATTGTAAATATTCAAGATAATCAGTATATTTTTTTGTTGATACGCCTGGAATTCATAAGCCGAAGCATTTGTTAGGTGAGCATATGACAGAAGTTGCGTTAGAAACGTTAAATGATGTGGATTTGATAATGTTTATGCTTGACGGAAGTGTGGAAATTTCAACTGGAGATATTTTTTTGTGAGTGAGCACATTAAAGAAGCGAATACACCTGTAATTGTGATAATTAATAAAATTGACAAATTATCAGATGAAGAGATTGAAGAGAAAAAAAGTTGGAAATCAAAGAAAAAAATTGGGCGATTACGAAAATATCATAACTTTGACTGCAGAATATGCGATAGGTATTCACAAAAATTTTTTTGAAGTTGCAGAGCCTTATTTGTCGAATGATGTGTGGTTTTATCCAGAAGATTATTATACAGATTTGCCTGTTAATAAAATTGTTGTTGAGACAATTAGGGAAAAAAATATTGCATCATACGAAAGATGAGATTCCTCACAGTGTTGCTGTCGAGATTATAAATGTTGAGACGAAGCCGAATATTAGAAAAATATGATGTGAATATTTATGTTGAAAGAGATAGTCAAAAAAGGGATTATCATTGGAAAAGACGGTGCTTTGTTGAAGAAAAATTGGAATTGAAGCGAGACGAGAAATTGAAGCTTTGATTGATTTGAAAGTGAATTTGAAATTGTGGGTAAAAGTTAAGAAAAAAATGGAGAAAAAAATAAACAATTTTTTTAGATGAAATGGGATACAAAATTAAGAAAAAAATAAGTTGTTTAATGGAAGAAATTTAAAATTAAAGTGGAAATAAAATTATTTTTTTATTTTAACGGAATTAATTAAGAGGGTATTTTTTTAAGAAATGTTAAATTTAGATGAATCATTTTTTTGAGAGATACCTTGTTTTTGTAATTAAAATTTTTATTTTTGTTAGAAAAAAATAAATAAAAAAATATATAATAATGTGAAAAAAATGTGCTATAATTATAATGGGGAGAGGGATGAATAAGGATTTAAAGATATGGAAAAAAATATGTGTTTTTTTAGAGGAAAAGTGATAGATAAATGGTATGATTTTGATTAAAAAAATAATGATTTTTCACATTTTTTTAAGAATAAAATTAGAAATAAAAAAATAAAAATCATAAAAATTAGTCAACGCATACAGAAATGTGTGTGAAAAATAGTTATAAAACTATAAAAAAACTACTTGAATTGCTGGAAAAATCCTAAAGCTAATTTGACTACAACATAATATCTGTTCCGTTTAATAAATTAAGAATATAGATGTAAGTGTGAAAGTGGCGAAAAGCAGAAAAAAATAAACTAGATGGCATAAGGTTAAATCCTAAGTGCTAAAATAATGGACAACCAGCAGCTAAGACTGAAAAAGTAAAGTTCAACGACTATTCCTTTTTGGAAGTACACCAAAGTTGGTGGAAGTGGGTGAGACCTAAACGGATAATGCCGTAGGATAAGATATAGTCTGTGCTTGTTAGAAATAGCAAGAAGTTTGAAGTTGAATTTTTTTCTCTAATTATAGTGGAAAAAAATTTAATAGAGAACTGCATAAAAAGTAACGAGCTTATGTGAACAATAATTTATAAAAATCAGAAAAAAATTCTCATTATCATATCATCGCAGATGCTGAAGGTAAACAATATGATTTGGCAATTAATATAGGAAGTATTTTTAGAGCAAAATGGCGTGGTTAAATCTTCGGATTTACGTGTCTGTTATGAGGAGGAATATACTTACAATAGGAAGATTTTGAAAGAAATGCTATTGCAGAAAGAAGGTGTGACAGAAGCTAGAAAAGGCTTGTGTTTAGATTATTCCAAGATGAAATTATTTCCTCATGATAAGTTGAAGTTAATGAAAGGTTTTAGTGAAAAAGAGATTTTTCTTAACAGAATTAATTGAAGAAAATATTTGTAAAATGATGCTAAACGAAAGATTTGAAATATTTGTATTTGGTAAGCTATATTCAAATAAGAAAGGAATACATGATATTCATTTAAATCAAGGGAGTAGAGGGAAACATAAATTAAAAGACAGTCCATTTTCAGACGGAGCAATGTTTTTTTTCGATAGAAAAGTGAAAAAATGGAAGGCATTGTTTATTGCTTTTAGAACTCAAACATTGAGAACTGATAGAAATGGAAAAGCTTTATAGAAAAGAGGAGTAATAGCTATGTTGAATATGACAAGAGAGAGCTTTTGGAATTATGTTTCGGAGGCTCAAAATAATACGAAAAAAATGGATCAGAAATGTTAAATTATTTAACAGAAAAAAATTATCCAAAGAAACAGATGAAACAATTTTTAGTTTTGGAATTATTATAGACGAATTGATGCTTGAAAGCTATAATGAAAAATTGTGGTGTGCATCGTATTTGATTAATGGTGAAGACAGTGAAGAATTCTTTGATTTCTTTAGATTATGGCTCATTTCACAAGGAAAAGATGTATATGAAGAAATTTTAAAGAATCCAGACAATCTTATTAAATATGTAAAAAAACACCTGAAGAAGATGGATTTGCAAGTGATCTATATGAAAATGAAGATTTTTTTCTTTGTAGCTATAGATGCTTTTAGAATAAAAAAATTCATTGGAAGATTTTTGAGGAAGCATTTGAAAAAAATATTTAGAAGTATTCGATGAATATAAAGAAAAAAATTAAATTATCAAGATGAAGATTATCCGAAACTTAAATTTAGTTGGAATAAGAAAGTTCTAACTCTATGAAAAAAAGAATGTCCAAAAATTGTTTGGAAGATTATACATCGGAGATGCGGAGTTGGACGCCTAAGTAGGAGTTGTAAGGAATGATAGCTAAATAGGTAATCTAAATAAAAAAATAAGTAGCATAAAATAGCGTAAAAATAAAAAAATATGAAATTCTCGTAATTGAGGATTTCATATTTTCTTTTATTTATAAGAAAAATTAAATTCATATTTTTTTAAACTATTTACTAATAATATTTAATAATTAAAAAAAGGGTCAGCCTCTTTTGTTCTAGTAATAGATAATTTTATCCAATCAAATTTTTTTAAATTTTGCAATTTCGTAAAAAGATCCGCAAATTACAATTACTTTATATGAAGTATTTTTTTGATTGACTAATTCTAAAGTCTTGTTGTATGCGATTTTTTTATATCATTTTCAAAAGTGATGTTATGTATTGGAATATTTTTCTTTTATCATTCGAGATTTTATTTCCTCTGAATTAAGTCCATAAGTGATTCCACTCAATGAAGTTATAAAAAAATTTTTATTTGTTATTGTTTCTAATTTTTTTCAAAAAAATTTTTTTTAAAATCTTTTTGTTTCAAGAACCGATGTTATAAAAATAACCTCATCTTTTTTTATAAAGTTCATTCAAATTTTTCCAAAAAGAGTTTTTTTATTGAATCTTCATTATGAGCAGCATCTAATATCACTGGAGGATTTTTTTGAGAAAAAAACTCAAATCGTGCTATCCATTCCATATCATCAAGTCCTTTTTGAATAATTTTGTCTTCAATATTATAAATTTTTTTGCGATTTCATATGCAATAAAAAAATTATTAGCTTGAAATTTTTCCAAAAAGAGGAATTTCAAATGTAGAATTATTCAGTGTAACTATTGTCGTGTAATTTTTTTATCTAAAATAACTTTCATATTATGATATTTTTTTCGATTAAATTAATGCTGTTTTTAGTTCTTTCGTTAATCGCATCTATTAATTCAGGTAAATTTTTGTGAAAATAAACAAAGTTCATTCTTTTTAATAATTCCTGCCTTTTCAAAAAGCAATTTCTTTCAAAGAATTTCCTAGAATATTTGTATGTTCTAAACTAATATTTGTAATTGCGGCTATGTCAGAATTAATCAAGTTTGTAGCATCCATTCGACCACCTAATCCTGTTTCTATTACAATAAAAATCAGGATTTTTTTCATTGAAAAAAATAATAGGCAAATGAAAAAAAGTTATTTCAAAAAAATTAAGTGGGTGGGGATTTTCTTTTTTTGAACTATATTTTTTTATTTTTTTCTAAAAGCAATTTGATAATATTTGATTATTTCGTCGTCTGAAATCATTTGTTTATTAAAAAAATAATACGCTCGTTAAATTTTTTTGAATGTGTGAGAAGTAAATTTTCCTACACGAAATCCATTTGCAAATAAAATATTTTCAATAAAAAGTTACAGTTGAACCTTTTTCCGTTTGTACCTGCAACATGTATGATTTTAGAATTTTGACAAGGAAATCCTAACAAAGCGTAAATTTCTTTTTAAATCATCGATATTTTCTCTTCGTTTTTTTGTACGAAAATTAAAAAGTTCATTTAAGATAGTATTAATGTCCATTTGAGAATACCTTTCTAGATAATTGAATTTATAAAAAAAGAGCGCTTATATATACGCTCTCTTAAATATTGGCTATTTCTTTTTAGTTTCTTGGAATTTAGCCCATACTCCAGCTTTTGTTAAAATGCTTTTTAACAGTTTCTGTTGGTTGAGCACCATTTGATAAGAATTTTAAAATTTCTTCTTCTTTTAAAAACTACTTGGTTTCCTTCTTCAGCTAAAGGATTGTATGTTCCTAAGTAAGCAACTGCTTTTACCGTCTCTTTTTGATAATGCTTCCATAGCAGCTATTCTATAAAAAGGAACTTTTTTTCTACCTAATCTAGTTAATCTTAATTTTAACATTTAAATTTACCTCCGTTTAATATCTTAAATTATATTTTATTGTAGTGAAATTTATGAACAACAAATTTATTCTAAAAAAATTTACTAAAAATTATATTGTTAATTTAATATGTGGTTATTATACACAATTTTTCGAAGTGGTGTCAAGTATTTTTTTCTTTACAAAGATTTTCATTATGAAATTTTTTTATTTAACAAAAGATAGCAAGAAGTCTCCGACTTCTATAAGTGGGAGATGAATTGCTTTTTTTGTAAAAAAATTGAAAAAAAGGATACTCTTATGATACAATTTTTGTATAAAAATATCGAAGAGAAATCATTAATGATAAAAATCTCTAAAGAAATAATTAAAAAAATATTCAAAAATCAAAAAGGAGGTGTAATTTTGTGAAATATAATTTAGCATTCAAATACAGAATTTATCCAAATAAAGATCAGGAATTATTGATAAATAAGACTTTTGGATGTGTTCGTTTTGTTTACAATACGATTTTTGTATACTGCGAATAAATTTTATGAAGAAACTGGAAAAAAATAAAAATAATTACACCTGCCAGTTTAAAAAGTGAAAATCAATTTTTTTGAAAGAAGTGGACAGTCTGGCACTTTCAAATGCTCAATTGAATGTGAGACGATCATTTATGAACTTTTTCAGAAGAGAGCAAAGTTTCAAGGTTCAAATCTAAAAAGAATAGTGTTAAAAAGTTATACAACAAATTGTGTGAATAATTCGATACGAATTGAGAAAAGGTGAATATTTGATTTTTGCCAAAATTGAAAAAAAGTAAAATTGAAATATCATAGAGAAATACCAAAGGATTACAAGATAAAGTCAGTAACATTGACAAATAGCAATGGAAATTATTATGTTTCTGTTTTGACAGAATTTGAAAAAGAAATTCAAAAAAATCCAAGTAATGATAAAGTAATTGGACTTGATTTTTTTCAATGTCTGAATTATTTGTTAGTTCTGAAAAACCAAAGAGCTGATTATCCAAGATATTTTTAGGATATTGGAGAAAAAAATTGAAAAAAATTACAAAAATCATTATCAAGAAAAGTGAAATTTTCTAAGAATTGGTATAGACAAAAAGAGAAAATATCAAGATTGCATGAGTATATCAAAAATTGCCGAAGAGATTTTTTGCATAAATTATCAAAAGAATTGTCTGAAACGTATAATGTTGTGGTTGTTGAAGATTTGAATATGAAAAGGGATGAGCCAGGCATTAAATTTTTGGGAAAAGTGTAGGAGATAATGGGTGGGGAATGTTTTTGAGAATGCTTGAGTATAAACTGATGTTTTTAGGGAAACAATTTTTGAAGATAGATAAATGGTTTCCGTCATCGAAAACTTGCAGTAAATGTGGAAATGTTAAAGAGGAACTGAAATTATCAGAAAGAAGTTATAAATGTGAGTGCTGTGGAATTGAAATTGATAGAGATTACAATGCTGCATTGAATATAAGAAATGTTGGAAAAAGAAATAATGGAATATTAGAAAAATAAAAAAACAGGGCAGGGACTGTCCGAAGAGCTTGGTAAATATATTTGGCTAGCAAAAGCAGGTACTTCCCAAGAAGCTCCCGCTTCTAAAAAGCGGGAGTAGTTCACTATTTTTACTTAACATTATTTATAAATCATTTTCAAATTAATTAATAACTTTTTCAGGAGTAAAATTTAAATGAGAAAAGATTGACTAATTTTTGAATAATAAAGATTTTAAGTAATAAAAAAAGAAAAACCAATCAGTAAACTTAATTTAAGAATGGTTTTCTCTAAAGTTTAAGAACATTAAAATTCTAAAAAAATTTAAATTTTATTTTATAAATTTCCATAGTGATGGAAGTAAAAAGTGTTACAGCTGTTGATTTTATTGCATCTCCAGGAAGGAAAGGCAACACACCTATCATAAATGCATTTTTTCCAGGCATAAATAATGATAATACGAAAGCACCTAATGTCAAAATGATAGTGCTTGAAAGCATTAATGAAAGAATTGTTTTCAAGTAAGATTTTGTAACACCTTTATCAGATAAATATCCTAAAAATAATTGTAGATACGATGTATCCTAAGATATATCCACCAGTTGGTGAAAATATTGAACCTGCTTTAAAACCAGCAAAAATTGGAGCTCCTAAGCTACCAGCTATAACATATGAAAGTATAGTTGCTGTTCCTAATTTTCTACCATATAATAACGCCATTAATGTTACTCCAAATGTTCCAAGTGAGATTGGTACTGGAGTGAATGGAAGCGGGATTACAACTTGAGACATTACTGACAAGAATATAACACCACTTAATACTAAAAGAATGTTTTTTTAAAAGTTCTTTTTCTTTTTGTTTCAATTTTTACAATGTTGCTAATTAATGTATTTTTGTTTCATAGCAAACCTCCATTTTTTTATTATTATTTTTTTATTAATAATTATAACACTCGTTATTTTAAAAAGTCAAATAAATGATTTTTTTGAAGATATTATTCTATAAATATTTTAAATGTATAATTTTTTTGATTTTTTTATAAAAAAACTTGTTTTTAAATTAAGTTTTATAAAGTCAAGATAAATAAATTAATTGATGAATCATAAATAATATATATTATTTGTCAGAAAAATGTTATTTGATATTAAAATTACTGAAAAAAATTGTAATCTTTATAAACTAATAAAGGTTATATTTTTTTGCAAATTAAATAAATAACTTGAGAAATACTATTGTTTTTTTCTTAAATTCATATGGTAACATAGTGGTAAACGTAAAAATTTGTATATAAAAAGAATAAAACTATAAATGGAGGAAAAAAATGGAAAAATATATCTAAAGATAAATTATTAAGTATGTATGAATCAATGTTAGATATTAGAAACTTTGATTTGAAGGTGAATCAACTTGTAAAAAGAGGGATGGTTCCAGGAATGACACATTTGTCAGTTGGAGAAGAAGCGGCAAATGTTGGAGCGATTGCGGCGTTAAATCCTGATGATTTTATAACGTCTAACCATAGAGGACATGGGCAAGTTATTGCGAAAAGGGATTGACTTGAATGGAATGATGGCTGAAATTATGGGAAAAGCTACAGGAACTTGTAAAGGTAAAGGTGGTTCAATGCATATTGCCGATTTAGAAAGTGGAAATTTAGGAGCTAACGGAATTGTTGGTGGAGGACACGGAATGGCAGTAGGAGCAGCTTATACTCAAAAAGTTAAGAATACTGGAAAAATCGTACTGTGTTGTTTTGGAGATGGAGCCACAAATGAAGGAAGTTTTCATGAAGCAATGAATTTGGCATCAGTTTGGAATGTACCAATTATTTTTTTTATTCAATTAATAATGGATATGGAATAAGTACAGATATTAAAAAGTTACAAATGTAGAGCATATTTATCAAAAGAGCAGCAGCTTATGGAATGCCTGGATATTTCATTGAAGATGGAAATGATGTTTTGGCAGTTTATGAAACATTTAGAAAAAGCAGTGGATGATGTAAGAGCAGGAAAAAGGTCCTGTTTTAATTGAAAGTGTGACATATAGATGGTTTGGGCACTCAAGTTCAGATCCTGGAAAAATATAGAACGAAAGAAGAAGTGGATTCTTGGAAGGCAAAAGATCCAAATATTAAATTTAGAAATAGATTGATTGAAGAAGGGATTGCAACTGAGGAAGAATTAACTAAATTGGAAGAAAATTCAAAACAAAAAAATTGAAGAAGCAGTTGATTTTTGCGAAAAAAACAGTCCAGAACCAACTCTTGAATCAGCATATGAGGATATTTTTTTGCAGATTAATTAAAGTGTTTGTTACTAAAAAGAATTTTTTTGGAAATTTAGTAAAAAGATATTGATTTAAAAAAATATAAATTTCGAAAAAAATTCTAAGAGAGTTAAATTAGGAAAAATAGTGTTTGAAAAAAAGAAGAGATAAAAAAACTGGGAGGAAAAAAATAAATATGGAGACAAAATTAATGTCTGTAAAAGAGGCAATAATTACAGCAATGTCAGAAGAAATGAGAAGAGATGAAAATGTATTTCTTATGGGAGAAGATGTTGGAATATTCGGAGGAGATTTTGGAACTTCGGTAGGAATGTTGGAAGAATTTGGAGAAGAGAGAATTAAGGATATGCCTATTTCAGAATCAGCAATTTCAGGAGCAGCTATTGGAGCGGCAATGACTGGTTTAAGACCAATTGTAGACGTAACATTTATGGATTTTATCGTGTATATGATGGATAATATTGTAAATCAGGCGGCTAAAACTAGATATATGTTTGGTGGAAAAGGAAGAGTACCAGTGACATTTAGATGTGCGGCAGGAAGTGGAGTAGGTTCAGCAGCACAACATTCGCAATCATTGGAGGCTTGGTTTACGCATATTCCTGGAGTGAAAGTAGTTGCACCTGGAACACCTGCAGATGTGAAAGGGTTGTTGAAAGCAGCTATTAGAGATAATAATCCAGTAATTTTCTTGGAATATAAGGCGCAATATAATATGAAAGGTGAAGTTCCAACAGATCCTGAATTTGTTATTCCTTTAGGAAAGGGAGAAATAAAAAGAGAAGGTGCGGATATTACAATAGTAAGTTACGGAAGAATGCTTGAAAGAGTATTGAAGGCAGCAGAAATAGTGGCTAAAGAAGGAATTAGCGTGGAAGTAGTGGATCCTAGAACATTGATACCATTAGATAAAGAGATAATTTTGGATTCAGTTAAGAAAACAGGAAGAGTTATTTTAGTGAATGATGCTCATAAAACAAGTGGATTTATTGGGGAAATTTCAGCAATTATTTCAGAAAGTGATGCATTTGATTATTTGGATCATCCAATTGTGAGATTGGCTGGGGAAGATGTTCCTATACCATATAATCATACTTTAGAAACAGCGATGGTTCCGAGTGTTGAAAAAATTGTTGAGGCAATTAGAAAAGTAAAAAATAAACAATAGTAGAAGGTGAAAAATAAGATGGAAAATAGCAAATTGAGAGCTACACCTGCTGCGAGAGATTTAGCTAAAATGATGGGAATAGATTTGTTAAATGTTAGAGGCAGTGGAGCTAAAGGTAGAATTCATAAAGAAGATGTGGAAGAATTTAATTTTGAGAAAAAAGTGAGAATTACTCCGTTGGCTAGTAAAATAGCACAAGAATACAACATTGATTTGAGTACAGTAGAAGGTAGTGGACATAACGGGAAGATAATGAAAGAGGATATTTTGAATATCATTGCTAAACCGAAAGAAACTGAAGAATTGGCAAGACATGAAAAAGCGATATTGGCTGAAAAAGAACAAGTAGAAGAAGCTGATATTGAAGTTATTCCAATGTCACCGATGAGAAAAGTAATTGCAAAAAGAATGTCAGACAGTTACTTTACGGCACCTACATTTACATTAAATTATGAAGTTGATATGACAGAATTGATTTCATTGAGAAAAAAAGTTATGGATACAATTATGGAAAATACAGGTAAAAAGATAACTGTAACAGATTTAATTTCGTTTGCTGTAGTTAAAACATTAATGAAACACAAATATGTAAATTCTGAATTGTCTGCAGATGGAACACAAATTACATTACACAATTATGTAAATTTATCAATTGCTGTTGGAATGGACGATGGACTTTTGGTGCCTGTAATTAAAGGTGCTGATAAAATGTCATTAAGTGAATTGGTAGTTGCGTCTAAAGATATTATTAAAAAGGCGTTGGCAATGAAATTGAGTCCTTCTGAACAAAGTGGAAGTACGTTTACAATTAGTAATTTGGGAATGTTTGGAACGCAAAGTTTTAATCCTATTATAAATCAACCAAATTCAGCAATTTTAGGAGTTGCTGCGACAGTTGAAAAACCAGTAGTTGTAGATGGAGAGATTGTAATTAGACCAATAATGACAATGTGTTTAACAATTGACCATAGAGTTGTGGATGGACTTGCTGGAGCTAAATTTATGCAAGATTTGAAGAAATTATTGGAAAATCCATTGGCAATGTTAATTTAGAAAATTTGAAATACTATAAATACCATTAAATAAAATAAAGGAAGTGAAATAAATGGCAGTAGAAGTAATTATGCCTAAAGCTGGAATAGATATGACAGAAGGGCAAATCGTGAAATGGAACAAAAAAGAAGGGGAAAAAGTAGAAGAGGGAGAAATTTTACTTGAAATAATGACAGATAAAACAAGTATGGAATTAGAGGCAGAGGCTTCAGGATACTTAATTAAAGTGTTAAAACAAGATGGAGAAACTGTGCCAGTTACAGAAGTTATTGGATATATTGGAGCTGAAGGAGAAGAAGCACCAACAGGAGCAGCACCTCAAGCGGCACCAGAACCAAAAGCAGCAGAACCAGTGGCAGCAGCTCAACCAGCAACTTCAGCTTCAAATGAACCAAAAGCACCAAAAGGTGACGATGAATTTGATGTAGTTGTAATCGGTGGAGGACCTGCAGGATATGTAGCGGCAATTAAAGCAGCACAATTAGGTGGAAAAGTAGCGATTGTGGAAAAAGTTCACTTTGGAGGAACTTGTTTGAATAAAGGATGTATTCCTACGAAAACATTCTTGAAAAATGCTGAAATTATCGAAGGAATTGAAATGGCTGGAAAAAGAGGAATTATCTTGGAAAACGATAAATTCACAATTGATATGCCAAAAAGTTGTTAAATTGAAAAAAATGATATCGTAAAAAAACATTGACAAATGGAGTTCAAGGATTATTGAAGAGTAATGATGTTAAGATTTATAACGGTATTGGAAAAAAATAAATGTTGATAAAGATGTTGTTGTTACAAATGATAAAGGTGAAACAGTATTGAGAACTGATAAAATCATTTTAGCAGGTGGTTCAAAAAGTAGGAAGAATCAATATTCCAGGAATTGACAGTCCAAAAGTATTGACAAGTGATGATATTTTTAGATATTCAACAAATTCCTAAATCATTAGCTGTAATTGGTGGAGGAGTAGTTGGAATTGAGTTGGGACAAGTGTTTAATTCATTTGGTTCAGAAGTAACTGTTGTGGAAAATGATGGATAGAATTATTCCTGGTGTGGATAGAGAATCTTCTGAAACATTGAGAAAAAGAATTAGAGAAAAAAAGGAATGAAAAATCTTGACTTCAACTGCAATTAAAGGAAATTGTTGATAATGGAGATACGTTGACAATTAAAGTTGATGGAAAAGATGACATTGTCGCTGAAAAAAAGCATTGTTGTCAATTGGAAGAGTGCCTGATTTAGAAGGAATTGGGGAAATTGACTTGGAATTGGAAAAATGGTAAAGTTAAAGTGGACAAATATATGGAAACTAGCGTTAAAGGTATTTATGCGCCTGGAGATATTAATGGAACTAGAATGTTGGCTCATGCGGCATTTAGAATGGGAGAAATTGCAGCAGAAAATGCAATTCAAGGAAACCACAGAGCAACAAGATTAGAAACAAATTCTTCAGCTTCAATTTATACTATACCATCAGCAATTTATACTGTACCAGAAGTAGCAATGGTTGGATTGACAGAAGAACAAGCTAAAGAAAAATATGATATAAGTGTAGGAAAATTTGCGTTTGTAGGAAATGGAAGAGCGTTGGCATCAGGAGAATCTGCTGGATTTGTAAAAGTTATTGCTGATAAAAAATATGGAGAAATTTTAGGAGTTCATATTGTAGGGCCTTCAGCTGCTGAAATCATTAACGAAGCTGCGACATTAATGAAAATGGAAATTACAGTTGATGAAGTAATCAAAACGATACACGGACATCCTACTTATTCAGAAGCATTGTTTGAAGCATGTGCAGATGTTTTAGGAGAAGCTGTTCATTTACCTAAAAAGAAAAAATAGAATGAAAGAGGACTAGTTACTATGATTTATTATATTAGTAAAACTCATGATACCGCATTTAATATTGCTTTGGAAGAATATTGCTTCAAAAATTTAAGAGATGAAGATGAAATATTTTTGTTGTGGATAAATGAGCCTTCGATAATTGTTGGGAAGTATCAGAATACGATTGAGGAAATTAATACGGAATATACGAGAGAAAAAGGGATTCATGTAATTCGTAGAATTTCTGGTGGAGGAGCAGTTTATCACGATTTGAATAATTTGAATTATACGATTATTTCTAACAGAGATAAAAATCAAGAAGGATTCAATTTTAAAGAATTTTCAAAACCAATAATTGAAACATTGGCAGAATTAGGCGTAAAAGCTGAGTTTACTGGAAGAAATGACTTGGAAATTGATGGACAAAAATTTTGTGGAAATGCACAGGCTTACATAAAAGATAGAGTGATGCATCACGGTTGTCTTTTTATTTAATGTTGATTTTTAGTGCTTTTGGGAGATGCTTTGAAAGTTTCCAAAGATAAAATTGAGTCAAAAGGTGTAAAATCTGTTAGAAGTAGAGTTACAAATATATTGCCTCATTTGAAAACTCCAATTACAGTTGAAGAATTTGGTGATAAAATTATGGAATATATGAAAAAAACAGTATCCAGATATGAAAGAATATGTTTTTCAGTAAGGAAGAGTTGGATTATATTGCAAAAAGAGCTGAAATTAAAAGAAGCTGGGAATGGAATTACGGAGAGTCGCCAGAATTTAATATAACTCGAGGTAAAAAGATTTAAAAATGGACGAATTCAAATATTTGCAGATGTTGAAAAATTCGAAGATAAAAAGTATTAAATTTTATGGAGATTTCTTTGGAATGAATGAGGATTTAACAGAATTGGAAAAATCTTTTAGTGGGAGCAAAAATATACGCCAGAAGCGATAAGAGAACGTTTAAAAGAAGTAAATATTGGTGAGTATTTTTCGAAATTTACTTTAGATGAAGTTGTGGAAGCAATTGTGGAATAAGATTTTTAAATTTTACATAGTAAAAAAACGATATTTTCTTAACTTTGAGTTTATTGTTTTTACTATGTTTTTTTTAGTGAAGTAATCAATTACATGATACACTTCGATTAAAAAAATATAATGTATCAAGCAATTTTTACTTGACAACTACGAGAAAAATAATATATAATTAACGAATATGAGAGCCTTTCCCACAAAGGACCGTTATCCGAAAAAGATAAAAAGAAATAAATTTAGGAGGATAAAAATAGTGAATAGATACACTGTAATGCAAAAAAAGAAGAAGTTGTGAGAAACTGGTATGAAATAGATGCAGAAGGAAAAAAATATTAGGAAAAATTAGCGGCTGAAATCGCTGTTAAATTAATGGGTAAACATAAAGTTAGTTACACACCACATGTTGACGGTGGAGATTTTGTTGTAGTAACAAACGCTGAAAAAAATCGCAGTTACTGGTAACAAATTATTAGCTAAAAAAATACTACAGACATAGTGGATATCCAGGAGGATTAAAAAAACTAGATCATTAGAAGAAATGTTAGCAAAAACAACCTACTGAAGTAATCAGAAAAGCTGTTGAAAGAATGTTACCTAAAAAAATAAATTAGGTAGCCAAATGATCGGTAGATTAAAAATTTATGTTGGAAATGAGCATACACATGCAGCTCAAAAACCAGAAAGAATAGAGTTATAGGAGGTAAAATTTCGTGGCAGAAAGAATTCAATATTTAGGAACTGGAAGAAGAAAAAACTTCAGTAGCAAGAGTAAGATTAATCCCAGGTGAAACTGGAGTAGTAATAAATGGAAAAGAAAATGAGAGATTATTTTGGTGGAAGAGAATTATTAGCTAAAATAGTTGAACAACCTTTAGAATTAACAGAAACTTTAAATAAAGTATGGAGTAAGAGTTAATGTAAACGGTGGAGGAAATACAGGTCAAGCAGGAGCTATTAGACACGGTGTTTCAAGAGCATTATTAGAAGCTGATGCTGAATTAAGAGGAGCTTTTAAAAAGAAGCAGGATTCTTAACTAGGGATTCAAGAATGGTTGAAAGAAAAAAATATGGGAAAAAAAGAAAGCCAGAAGAAGTCCTCAATTTTCAAAAAAAGATAATTGTATTATTTTATATACCCTTGAAAATCAATGTTTCGAGGGTTTTTATTTTGGGAAGAAATGTGATATGAACCATTTTCTAGGCTAACAATAAATCCAGTAGAAAAACTTGTATTACGAAATTTAAATAAATGGTAAAAATTAAGATTGGATTTTTCTAGTTTTTTTATTAATTTTTTTAGATAAAAAAATATTTTTTTGGGTAAATTATTTCAATAGTTTCAATAATTAAAAAAATAATCGTAAGTAAAATATATTTTTATGATCATGTTATCAAAAAAATATAAAAAGACACAAAAAAATTTCATAATTAAAAACATAATTTTGTCAAAAATTAAATGGTACTATATATTTGTTCGAGAGGAACGCTAAAAAAATAAAAAGAAGATATACTATGAAATCTAATTTATAGTATCAGAAGAATATGGAGGAAAAAAATTATGAAAAAAATATTAGTAAAAAAAGGAATTATGGGAATGGCTTTGTTAGCGTCATTATCAGTATTTGCAGGGACGACAACGTTGAAGGAGAGTAAAAAAATAAAGATTCCAGTACAAAATGAGCAATGTCCAGAACCACCGAAAGATGCGAATGGAAATCCAATAAAAACCAGATGAAACAAAAAAATGAAGGCAGAATTTGAACAAAGAGCAAAAAGAATAGAATATTTGAAAACAAAATTGAAGACAGGAAATTTGACATCAAGTGAATCAGAAGAAATAATTGAGATTTTTAAGTAGAAAAGGTAGACCGCATAAGGACTGTAAACCACCAAAAGATGGGAAAAAAACCTGAAAGAAAAATTTGATAAAGAACCACCGAAAGATGCGAATGGGAACCCAATAAAACTAGATGAAACAAAAATGAAAGCAGAATTTGAAAAAAAGAGAAAAAAGAGTAGAAGAATTAAAAACAAAAATTGAAGACAGGAAAAATTAACAGCTAATGAAAGAGAAGAATTAGTAGAAATTTTAGATAGAATTGGAAAAAGAGGACCTAGAAGACCAGAAGGAAATCCACCTCAAATCGAAAAATCAAAAGTAGTAGAAAAAGTTATTAATGATTTGTTAAATAAATTTTTGTAGAATTGTTTTTGAAATATAAAATATGGAAATATGCTTGTTTAGTAGAGTGATTAGAACCTTTACAAACAGGTATATTTTTTTTATTTTTGACTACATTTTTGACAAGATTTTCATATAGAAAAAAATGAATTTTATGTGATAAAAATACGATTGATTTCAAGATTATGGAAATGTTGAAAATGATATTTTTGGGAGGAGTTTTTGAGATGATAAGAAAGGCAAAAAAATTTTTATGAAGGTTATAAAAAAACAAAAATTACGTTGGAACAATTGAAAAAAAGGCAAATAATTTAAAAGGGAATTTAGGAGAAATTGGGAATAAATTTGCTTTGTTGGTTAGAATGATGAGAGCAAATTTGAAGGGAGAATTTGAGATTTCTACGGCTGATAAGTTAAAAATTGTTGGAGCAATTGTCTATGTGATTACGACGATTGATGCTGTGCCTGATCTTATACCAGTTTTAGGATTTGGAGATGATATTGGAGTGGTAGCTTATGTTATTGGGAAGTTGGGGAAATTGATTAAGGAATATGAGGAATTTGAACGAGTTAGAAGGAATGAAGAAAAAGATAAAAAAATGTTGATTTCGATAATTTGAAGGTTGTGAATGAAATTTAGTGGAATTTATAATTTGATGGAATTAATTAAATAAAAAAATGTGAAAAAAAGGAGGGGAAAATGAAAAAAAGAAATGTTTTTGAAGCAATTTCCGAAAAGAATCAGAGTATTTGGCAAGTAAGATTTTTTTAATACATATGAAATGGCTAGTGAGTATGAAATAATAAGTTTTACTGAGGAATTTTATACGCCAAATTTTTGGAAAAAATTTCAGAAGAAGATGAATGGACTGAATGTAATTACTAATGGAATTTTTGAGGATAGTGATAGGAGACAAATTGCGTTTTGTGCCAGATAGTTTTATGACTGAAGATGTTGAAAATTTTAAGATTTTGGATTTTCCGTGTAAATTGATAAAAATATCAATAAATTCGAAATTTAAGGAATATCAGCATAAAGATTTTCTTGGAAGTTTGATGGGACTTAATATAAAGCGGGAGTTGATGGGAGATTTGATTCTTGAAAATGGGATCGGTTATATTCCTGTTTCTAGAAAGATTGTGGATATAATTTTAGTGGAGTTGAAGCAGATTGGGAGAGCTCCGTGTGAAATTGAAATTGTGGAAGTTGAAAAAATTGAAGAGTTACCGAGTTATAATTATGATGATAAATTGATTACAGTGCCATCGAAGCGGCTTGATAGTATCGTTTCAGCGATAACAAATTTGTCTAGGAATAAGGTTGTGGAGCCGATTGAAAGAGGGAAAGTTTTGGTTGATTATGCGGAGGAAAAGGATAAATCTAAAATGATTGAGATTGGGAGTTTAATTACGATTAGAGGATTTGGGAAGTATAAGCTATTTTCAGACAAAGGAGAGACGAAAAAGGGGAAGGAAAGATTGTTGGTGAAAAAATATATTTAGTAGAAGTAGCTCACGAAGGATGAGAATGAAAATATAGAATATTCAAGATGAGAGAGAGAAATATGATTTTGATTGGATAAATTTGGAATATTTTTAATAGAAAAATAAAAATTAAGAATCAAGAAAAGGAGTAGGGAAATATGAAAGATGTAACACCAAAAAAGTAATTTAGAATTGATTTTAAAAGGCGATAGGATTTGCAGTAGCAGTTGTTGCGATAATTGCGTTATTGAAGGTGGCGTTTTTATGCGTTTATGTCTGTGGCGGGATGGATTATTCCGTTGGCGATTATATATTTTTTTAGTTGTGAAATTTTCGGATAGAGATTAATGAAAACAAATAAAATATTGATGGTGAAAAATAGTAAAAAAATGATAAAAAGAATAAAAAAATGAAATAGCAAAAAATGGGAAAGGAGAAAAAAACTGAATAACAGAATCAAAAGATTTGTGAAAAAGTTTTGTAAAAAATTGATGGAAAGAAAAGATATTGCAAAAAGAGTATAAATGGAATTTGAATGATATTTATGAAAAATTATGAAAAAAATGGAATGAAGATTTTGAGAAAAATGAAGGAAATTGAGAAAGAGTTGATTGGATATAAAGGAAGTTTTTGGGAAGGAAGAAAATTTATTGAAATTTTTGAAGAAGCAAGAGGAATTGGATAAAATTTCATATAAATTGTATAGATATCCGCAATTGGCACGAGATTTGAATTCGTTGGATAAAGAGGCAACAGAAAATTTACAAAAGATACAATTTTTGTTTGCAGAAATATCGACAGGGCTTTCGTGGGTTAATTCTGAATTAATTGAAAATAGAGAAAATATTGAAAAATGGATTCAAAAAGAGGAGTTTTCAGATTATAGATTTGGATTGGAAAATTTATTTAGATTGCAAAGTCATGTTTTGGATGAGGAAAAAAGTAAATTGCTTTTCGTATTTTAGCTCATATTTTTTTCAACTCCAAGAACAATTTATTCAGAAATTACAGTTAGTGATGTTCAATGGCCAGAAGTAGAATTGTCGTCGGGAGAGAAAATCGAGGCAACAGCTGCTAATTATGGAAAACAGGTTCATGTGAATAGAAATCAAGAAGATAGAAAATTAATGTTTGAAAGTCATTATGGTGTTTACAATAGAAGAAAAAATACCATTGCGGCTGTGTATAATTCAATTTTGCAAAAAAATATTGCGAAAACGAAAGGCTTATAAATATGATTCATTTTCTATTGAGTGCTTTGGAAGAGGATAATATTCTTGAGAGTATTTATTTGAATTTGATTAATACTGCAAAAGAAAATACTGCACCATTGAAAAGATATATAAATTTGAGAAAGAAAGTATTAGGATTGAAAAGAATATCATAATTATGATGGTTCGATAAATTTAATTGAATTTGATAAGGAATATGAGTACAATGATGCGAAAAATATTGTTTTGAATTCAGTTAAACCTTTAGGGAGCAGATTATGTTTCTAAAATGGAAAAGGCGATATCTGAAGGTTGGTTAGATGTATTTGAGACAAAAGGGAAAAGACCAGGAGCATATTCTGCAGGAGTTTACGGAGTTCATCCATATATGCTTTTGAATTATAATAAGACGCTTGATAGTGTGTTTACGTTGGCACATGAGTTGGGACACACATTACATACGCTTTATTCTCAAGAAAATCAACCATTTTCAATGTCAGATTATACAATTTTTGTAGCAGAAGTTGCATCGACATTTAATGAGAGATTATTGCTAGATTATATGTTGGAAAAAACGAGTGATCCTGCAGAGAAAATCGCTTTATTAGAGCAAGAAATTGGAAATATTACAGGAACATTCTATTTTCAAGCACTATTGGCTGATTATGAATATCAAGCACATAAATTAGCAGAAACAGGACAACCTATAACAGCTGACGTTTTGAGTAAGATAACAGAAGATTTGTTTGATGCTTATTATGGCGATGGAATTGAAAAAGATGAATTATTGAATATTTTTTGGGCGAGGGTGCCACATTTCTTTAATTCTCCGTTTTATGTGTATCAATATGCAACTTGTTTCGCATCTTCGGCAATTTTGTATGATAAAGTTATAAAAAATGAAGATGAAAATGTGAGAAAAGAAGCACTTAAAAAATATATTGAATTATTGAGTTCAGGTGGTAGTGATTTTCCGATGAATCAATTGAAGAAAGCAGGAGTGGATTTAGCTGAAAAAAATCTACTATTGAAGCAGTTTCTAAACAATTGGATAGTTTGTTGGATAAATTGGAAGAAGAATTAGAAAAAAATTGAGAAATAGTAAGAATAGATAAAGTAAAAAAATCTGAATCAGATAATGTGATAAATTTTTTTGATGAGAGATATAAGAAAAGATATAATAGATTTTGAATATAAAAAGAGAGTGTCCAGAATTTTGTGTAAACTAATAGATAAATCTAGTAAATTCAGTACTTCGCCATTCTATTTGTACAAAAAAATTTTTACACTCTCTATTTAATAAATTGTTATTTTTTTCTTATCTTGTATTTTTGTAAAAATAACTTTTATTGATTCTCCTAAATCATTAATTTCAGATAATTCCTCATCAGAAATCCATTTTGAAACATCTGCATTCAAATAACCTAATGATTCCAATGCTAATTTCAAGTCTTCCTTCATTAAAATTAATTTTGTATTATTAACAGATTCTGTTGTTGAAATTATTAATTTACCATTTGCAATACTGCTATTTTCGTTGTCAATTTCAACTATATTTAATTTTTTTAACTTTATCTTTTAAATCTAAAATTATTTTTTTGTGCCTTTTTCACTCCTAATCCAGGAACTCTTGTAAATATTTTAGCTTCATCGCCAGTCACGATATCAATTACTTCTCTTGTATTAAATGTTGATAATATTGCAATTGCTAATTTGGGTCCTACACCACTTATACTTATCAATGCTTTAAATAATTCTCTCTCATTTTCAGTCTTAAATCCATAAAATGAAATATCATCTTCTTTCACATTTGTATGAATGTAAACTTTTTCTTTTTGTCCAATTTCTTCTAGTTTTTTTCAAAAAGTTTTTAAAAGAAATGTATATTTTATAAGCTAACCCATTGATATCCAATGCAATATAATCTACTTTTTTTTACTTTTTAATTCTCCAAATATATATTCAAACATTTTTTTGCCTTTCTACAACTTAATCAAATTTACCTTTTTTTATATTTTTTTCCTAAAAAACATTGTTCCAACTTCTTTAAATTTATCTTCTCCATCAGTAACATAATATTCCACTTCATTACCTTTTTTTCTGCGTCATTTTTCCAACAAATGATTTTTCTTCTAGAATTTTTTTCCAAATCTAAAGCAGTTTCTTTCGCTGGATCGACAATATTTATTTCAGGATAAATTTTAGAAATTACATCTTTTAACAACGGATAATGTGTACATCCTAAAAATCAATGAATCTATTTTTTTCCATCAAACTCATCTAAATAAGTTTTTCACAATTTGGTTCATTAATTTCCTTCTAAAATTCCTTCTTCCACAGCTGGAACAAATAACGGACACGCTTTTTGAAAAAAACTTCTATCTCATTATCTTTTTTTCTTTATTTCTTCTTCATATTTTTTTAGAATTTATTGTCGCTTTAGTACCGATAACTCCAATTTTTTTATTTTTTTGTAGTGTATAAAAGCTGTTTTTACTCCTGCATCAATCACTCCTATAATTGGCGTTTTAAAAAGTATCGTTAAGTTCATCTAATGCAAGAGAAGTAGCTGTATTACAAGCCACCACTATTGCACTCACTTTTTTTTCAAGCAAAAAAACTCTACTATCTGTTTTGAATATCTTATTATTAAATCTTTTGTCTTTTTCACCATAAGGAACTCTAGCCGTATCACCTAAATAATAAATTTTTCTCATTTGGTAATACTTTTCTAATTTCTTTTTAAAACTGTTAAAGCCACCTACTCCTGAATCAAAAAAACTCCTATAGACATATCCTTTTGCCTTTCTTTAAAAAAATATTTTATCTCATTATTAAATCTCCACTAACTTCGATTTTTCCCATCTGTAGCAGTGTATTTCCTACAACTTTTCCTCTACTATCTCTATTTACTCCATCTTGTAAAGTAACACTATAAGTCAAATTAGGTTTTTCTGTAGCTGTTATTTCAATATCTTGTGTCGGATATAAATTATATTTTTCATTTCCTATTTTAACGACGGCAACAACATCTCTTTTACTTACAACTCTAATTTTTTTCTAGGTCCATCTTTGTGATTATTTCCGAATAAAGAACCCAAAAAAAGTCTTGGATTCCACTTTTTCTTTTTCTGGATTGTTTGTATTATTATTTGTATTGTTATTTGCATTTTTATTGGTATTGTTATTATTTTTTTTCTTCCATATCCGTTTGCGTAATAGTTATTAATTTCTCTCATTCCAATAGCATTTCTATCTTTAGATTTATTCGATCCCAAAAATAACAGCTATTACTCTATCTCCGCCTCTATCAGCTGTCAAAATGATATTTGATCCCGCTGCATCATGATATCCTGTTTTCAATCCATCTAATCCTGTAACTTTTCCTAAAAGTGTATTCGTAGATGTAAGTTTTGTATCTCCATTACTAATATACGCAACTGAATTTTTAGAAAAATCCAAAAATTCACTATAGTCTTTTACTGTTATAGTCGCTAATTTATACAAATCTTTCGCATTTCCTTGATCCATACAAGAACCTGTATAACTAGGTGGCAACCCATTAGGCGAACAATATCTCAACGAATTTAATCCAAATTGTCTTGCTTTCGAGTTCATTTGTCCAACAAAACTATTCACATCCCCCCCAACATATTCAGCCAATGCATATGCTGCTGAATTTGAAGATTTTACGATTGTTGCTTTTAATAAATCTCTTACAGAGTACTGTTTACCTGCTTTTAATTGAATCCCATAAGGTATTTTAGAAGCCTTATTCGAAACTGTAACCTGATCATCATATGAAATTTGCCCATTTTTCAATTTATCAAATGTTAAAATCGATGTCATAACTTTTGTTATTGATGCCAAAGGTCTAACTGAATTTCGCATTATCTTCTTTTATAATATTCCCATTCTCATCTCCAATTAATAACGCTTTATAATCTGAATAATCCTCTCCTTCCGCGAATGAAAAACGCAGACATTGCCAGAAACATTGCTGTTATAAATATTTTTTTCTATTTTTTTCATTTTCCCTCTTTTCTTTTTTTATTCTTACTTCATAATTTACATTTACATTGAAAAATCTTACTTACTAGATTTATTTGACAATTCGATAAGAAAAATAAAACAGACCTTTTGTAAATTCTCATTATATCTTCAACATTTTTTTCAAAGAAATTAACAATAATTGAGTCTTTATTAACTATCAATTTATCAAATTTACCTTATAAAAAAACTTCAACGTATAATTTTAACATTTTTTTCTTTTTTTGAGAACCATTTTTTTTAAAAAAATTTTTTTGAAAATTTTTTTCTTTAACTAATAAATCTTCTAGAATTTTTTTATATTTTTAATCTTATTTTTATAATTTCGTTAACTTTTTTTCACTAACAAAGATAAAAAAATACTAAAATAATAATTTATTCTAATAGATATACCGTATAATAATCTTGACCAATAGAAAAAGTGAAAACTTTTTTTCTTCATAAACTCCTTTTTAAGACCTAGGGTATACGGCTCTAGGTCTTTTTTTATTATTACCAACTCAATCTATTATCTTTACTAGCTTTCTTGTTATTTTCCTTATCTTGTCTCTTGATATAATTTTTTTCTTTTTCCTCATACTTTCACTTAAATAACACTTACTCATGCTTTTTTTAAAAAGGCGGTTGCCTGTCGGTTGCCTGCAATTCTAAATATACCTCAATCCTTTATTTATAATAGTTTGAATCTATATTTTTTTATATCATTTTTTTGAATATTTTTTTATTTTTTTATCAATTACAGAATTAATTTTACCTAATTTTTTTGTTATATTTTTAGGTAGCATAGCCCCTCCGTAGCCCCTCTACTACTCTTATAATTCATCCTCAAAAAAATAAAAAAAGTTGTTGACAAAAAAATAAAAATAATAGTGTATAATCATCTATGTAGTTAATAAAATTAATATATGCCTTGGTGGCGAAATCGGTAGACGCACAGGACTTAAAAATCCTGTGGAAGCAATTCCGTGCCGGTTCAAGTCCGGCCCGAGGCACCATACAAAAATTATAAATGTCGCGGGATAGAGCAGCATGGTAGCTCGTCGGGCTCATAACCCGAAGGTCGTTGGTTCAAATCCAGCTCCCGCCACCAAATATGCCTAGATAGCTCAGTTGGCTAGAGCATGCGGTTCATACCCGCAGGGTCGGAAGTTCAGATCTTCTTCTAGGCACCACTTTTAAAAAAATAAGTTATTGTAATTGAGAGTTTTATACTTTTCTTTTTTTATAAAAAAATAAAATAATTGTTGATAAATTATAGTAATTTTTGTAGTTTCAGTAATTATAGAAGGGTATTTTTAAAATTTATCTAATGAAAGAGGAAAAAAATGAAGAAAAAAATAAAATTTTTTTCTTATACAGAGAAGGAATGGAAAGAACTAGCTAAAGAAAAAAAGATTATGAAACAAGAATGAGAATCATAGGAATTTTGATATTGGGAATAAATTTTCTTATTGAAAAATATTATGGAAATAATGTTGTAAGTCATACGGTATTTTATTTAGTGATGTTAGCACATTTTTCCATATTATTCTATAAAATTAAAGATAAAAAGCTATGGAGCGAGATGAAAAAAAGAAGAAAAAAATTTATTTGGCAAGTAATGTAGAGAAAAGAAAAATCTCTGTTGAAGAAAAAGTATTTTATTGATAGTTGTAATAATATTCTATTTTAATTTTTCAAATAACTTATTTCTAAATATAGTTAGAATTGGTTTAATTCGTAAGAAGATTTATAATACAAAAAGTTTTTTTATTTTAAAGATCAAAAAGTTAAAGATACTGAGTTATTAAAAAAATTGGATTTTTAGAAGAAACTAGGTTTGAGAAATTATTATTAGATGGTAAAATTGGTGAAATAGATGATTTGCAAAAAGGCTGAGGTAATACTAAAAAAATCAGGATGGGGATGAAATAACAGTAGTTTCAATAGGTGATTACGTGGAAAAAGATAAAAAAAGATTATCCGACGGTTTTTACAGCGATAGTAATAAAAGGAAATTTTGTTTTGTAATTTGAAGCCGGATATTCTTTTGGGAAAACTTAAAGATAAAGATTATAATTTTTTTATACAATTTTGGGAAAAATAGAAAATGTAAAAAAAGAGGGAGATGAGGATATGAAAGAGAAAATATTTTTGGTAGATTTAGATGGGACGATTATAAATTCGAGTAGAGGGATTTTGAATTCTTTTGATTATGCGTTTGAGAAAATGGGTGTTTTGACGCCATCGAAAGAGATTTTAAAGTCGTTTATTGGTCCTCCTTTGCATGACTCATTTGGATTGTATTTTGAAGGGAAAGATATTCAAAAGGCGGTTGAGGTATTTAGGGAATATTACTCGGAAAAGGGAATGTTTGAAATAGAGGTTTACGATGGAGTGGAAGAGACGATTAAAACATTGAGTGAATCGTGGAAATTGTTTGTAGCGACTTCTAAAGACGATAAACATGCAAAAAGAAATAATAAAAAAATATTGGATTGGATAAATATTTTGAGAAAGTTGTAGGATCTAGCGCTGATGGAACTTTTTTTCTGAAAAAAAGCTGATATAATTCGATATATTTTTAGATAATGAAATAGAAAAATACTGATGAATATAAAAATTTTTTTATGGTTGGTGATACGAAGTTTGATATTATTGGAGCTAATAAAAAAATGGGATAAATAGTATTGGAGTGCTTTTATGGATTTGGTTCAGAGGATGATTTAAGAAAGGCTGGAGCTACGTATATTGTAGAAAAAGTTGACGGATATTTTGGAAATTAAATAAGATTGTTTGATATAATAAAAAGATGTATTAAAAAGAAAATGTTGAGTTTAATTTTTATTTTTTTGAAGTGTGAGAATGTCTATAATTTTGTGTAAATTAATAGATGAATTCAGTAAATTCAATACTTTGCTATTCTGTTTACACAAAAAAATTTTTACATATTCGAAAGTGTCCGTAATTTTATCGGAATAGAGAGTAGAAAATATTTTCTCGTTATATAAGAACGTTAATAATTTATATAAATTATACAGATTATTGACGTTCTCTTTTTATATATAATTTTAAATTTTTCTTTTTGTCATCAAATAAGAAACTAAAAAGTAAAATTGGAATTGCTGCTAAAACAGCTTTTTCTGATTGATTAATTGTGTTCAAGAAATTAACTAGAAAAAAACACATAAAAGACCTCCTAAAAATAAATGAAAAAAATCATACCGATATATTTTTAAAAAAATAGGTGTAGATTCTTTTTTTGTTTTTTTAGTGTTTGTATAAATATACAAATGTTCCATTGAAGATCTAAAATTCCCAGTACACATTGTTGTTGCCATGACAACTCCATTTGATTTTTTTGAATGTTTGGTACTGAATTGCGGCGATAAATGAAACAATAATATTCACATAAAGATCCCATTTTTCCTTTAGAGATAAATCCGACAATAAGTAAAATGATAATTTCAATAAATACTCCAATTTGACGCCAATGGAAATAATTTTCGTTTTCAATATTTTTTTAGGTGCTAATTTTTCCTCTTATAACTTCTGAAATGAAGATTCCAGCACCAAAAAGCTAGGATAGGAAATAAATAAAAAAATAGCTTTTTTTAATATTTCTTTCTCCTAAATAAATAGCCAGATAAACAATGTTTCCTGTTTGAGCATTGGCAAGGACTTTTTCCACGTACTAAAAAAATGTATAAGCATCAAGAAGACCTCCGACGATACTTAGTAGAAAAAGTTAATCTAAAAAGTATCAGACGGCTGCTTATTTCCGTTAAAAAAATTTTTTTCATAGTTCAGATTCCTTTCTTTTTTTAATTTTGGTAAGTTAATTATGTTTTTGATTTTTATTTTTTTATTTAAAAAAAGTCATTTCCATAAATAATGAATAACAACTCATTTTCTGTTTATAAAAAAATCAAGTTTTACCAGATTTTATTTATTTCTACTAAAGTTTTTTTGAAAAATTTATAAGTACATAAAAATTTTGTTTTTTTCAATAAATTAATTATACCAAAAAAAGGCTTGTTTTTTTAAAGAGTTGTTTTTAAGAACTATTATTACAAATGAAAAATTTATAAAAAAATTAGAAAAATAAATGTTTGACAATTTTGGATATAAAGGATATAATACAGAAGGTTAGATAAAGAAATAAACATATAAAAAAAGAAATTTCTGGTCTATTCGATACTAACAATATAATTTTTTTGGGCTTTACTCTTTTTTTAATGGGAGTTATCACTTTACAAAAGAGATTCAGGTCAATCACGGCGGCATTAGCTTTGCACGGATTCTGTGCTGTTTTGTGAAAAATAACTACCACCTGTAACATTTACAGGCAACCAAAAATTAAGTTAGAACGGTAGATTGGATTTTTTTATGTAAAAATTTATATAAAAAAAGAGTAGAAATTTTAAATTGAACTTTAAAAAATTTTACTCTTAAATTTAAAAAAATATGTTTGTTTTTAAAAAAATCAAAAAAATTATTTTTCATTTTCAAATAAATAAATAAATATAGTCTGAATACCCTTCTTTTTCCAAATCTTCAAATGGAATAAATCTCAAGGCAGCAGAATTCATACAAAATCTCATTCCTGTTTCAGTTGGTCCGTCGTTGAAAATATGTCCTAAATGAATGTCGCTTCTTTTTGTTCTAACTTCAGTACGAGTTCTAGAAAGTTTGTTGTCTTCTTTATAAATCATATTTTCTTGATTAATTGTAGCGTCAAAACTTGGCCATCCACAACTTGATTCAAATTTTTGCATTGAAGTGAATAACGGTTCGCCAGAAACAATGTCTACGTAAAGTCCTTTTTCTGTATTATCCCAATATTCGTTTTTTTGAAGGGTGCTTCAGTTCCTTCGTTTTGTGTCACTTCAAATTGTTCTGGTGTTAATTTTTTTCTTTTAGTTCTTCGGTAGTGTATTTTTTTCGTAATTTTTTTCATAAATCCTCCTAAAATTTGGTAAATTTTGTTAAGTAATATTTAACAAAAAGATAGCAAGAAGTCTCCGACTTCTATAAGTGGGAGATGAATTGCTTTTTTTGTAAAAAAATTGAAAAAAAGGATACTCTTATGATACAATTTTTGTATAAAATATCGAAGAGAAATTATTAATGATAAAATCTCTAAAGAAATAATTAAAAAAATATTCAAAAATCAAAAGGAGGTGTAATTTCATGAAATATAATTTAGCATTCAAATACAGAATTTATCCAAATAAGGAACAAGAATTATTGATAAATAAGACTTTTTGGATGTGTTCGTTTTGTTTACAATACAATTTTGTACACTGCGAATAAATTTTATGAAGAAACTGGAAAAAAATAAAAATAATTACACCTGCCAGTTTGAAGAGTGAAAATCAATTTTTTTGAAAGAAGTGGACAGTTTGGCACTTTCAAATGCTCAATTGAATGTGAGACGATCATTTATGAACTTTTTTTCAGAAGAGAGCAAAGTTTCCAAGGTTCAAATCTAAAAAGAATAGTGTTAAAAAGTTATACAACAAATTGTGTGAATAATTCGATACGAATTGAGGAAAAATAAATATTTGGTCTTGCCAAAAATTGAAAAAAAGTAAAATTGAAATATCATAGAGAAATACCAAAGGATTACAAGATAAAGTCAGTAACATTGACAAATAGCAATGGAAATTATTATGTTTCTGTTTTGACAGAATTTGAAAAAGAAATTCAAAAAAATCCAAGTAATGATAAAGTAATTGGACTTGATTTTTTTCAATGTCTGAATTATTTGTCAGTTCTGAAAACCAAAGAGCTGATTATCCAAGATATTTTTAGGATATTGGAGAAAAAAATTGAAAAAAATTACAAAAATCATTATCAAGAAAAAGTGAAATTTTTCTAAGAATTGGTATAGACAAAAAGAGAAAATATCAAGATTGCATGAGTATATCAAAAATTGCCGAAGAGATTTTTTGCATAAATTATCAAAAGAATTGTCTGAAACGTATAATGTTGTGGTTGTTGAGGATTTGAATATGAAAGGGATGAGCCAGGCATTAAATTTTGGGAAAAGTGTAGGAGATAATGGGTGGGGAATGTTTTTGAGAATGCTTGAGTATAAACTGATGTTTTTAGGGAAACAATTTTTGAAGATAGATAAATGGTTTCCGTCATCGAAAACTTGCAGTAAATGTGGAAATGTTAAAGAGGAACTGAAATTATCAGAAAGAAGTTATAAATGTGAGTGCTGTGGAATTGAGATTGATAGAGATTACAATGCGGCACTGAATATAAGAGATGTTGGAAAAGAAATGTTGAAATATTAGGAAACAAAAAGACAGGGCAGGGACTGTCCGAAGAGCTTGGTAAATATATTTGGCTAGCAAAAGCAGGTACTTCCCAAGAAGCTCCCACTTCTAAAAGCGGGAGTAGTTCACCTTAGTATAACTGATTTTATATAAACAATATTGTAAATTTATATGAACTTTTTTTATATCACAGATAAATCAACACGATACTGATTATTACTAATTTTCGTCAAAAGTCCTTTATTACAAAGTGAAGAAATTTCACGAGATAAAGAAGGTCGTGTAATTTCAAATTTTTTTGCAAGTTCAGAAATATTTGGATAAAAAGTGATAATTCCATTTTTTTGATTTTGTTTGACATAGCTAATAATTTTTTTCTGTGATAGTTTTGTTTGTAAAATTAAACCAAATTCTTTTTGATAGTAATTGTCCTTTGTTGGAAATTTCGTTGATAAAATTTATTAAAAAGGGTTTTATCAGTTTGTAAAAAGTTCTAAAAAAATCATTTTTGTCTAAAAAAAGCAATTTTGTTTTTTTCAACAGTGATTAAATCAACGGGGAAAAGTGCTTACATCGCCAAAAAAATAAAGGCAGGAGCGACAATTTGCTGTGAAGGAATGTAATCAATCACAATTGAATCGCCATTCAGCTTTTTGCATTTCTCCTTTGCAAAGTCCTTCCAAAATAATAATTATATGATTAATAGTATCACCTCGAAAAAAACTAATTCATTTTTAGGATAATCTTTTATTTGATAATGAATTTTACTAAAAAAATATTCTCAATTTGTTTCTCATTAAATGTTCGAAAAAAATACCGATATTTTTTTTAATAAACTATAGAAGTTATTTATCTTCATTTTTTTCTCCTTTCATTCAAAAGGAAACAAAATTATTTTTGTTTCTCAAAAGTAATTATATCATATTTTTTTTGTTTAAATGAAAGGTAAAAAAATACAATTTTTTTGATAATTTTAGTAAGTTTGTAGATTTCCTTTTGAAATAGTTCCTTTAATTTTAAAATTATCATCAAAAATATGTTAAATCGGCGATAAATCCTTCTTTTATGTATCCGTATCTTTCTTCTACAGAAATAAATTTTGCTGGATAGGAAGTTGCCATTCTTAATGCTTCTTCTAAAGGTTGGTTGACTTTTTGAACTAAATTTTTAACTCCGTCAATCATTACAAGAGCTGATCCGCCAAGTGTTCCTTCGGGAGAAATACATTTACCATTTTGATATAAAACACGATTTCCTTCAAACATAAATTCTTTCATGTCAGTTGTTCCAGCAGGGCTTACGGCATCAGTAATTAGATACAATCGATTTTTCATTATTTTTTTTGCAATTTCGACAGCAGGAAATTCTGAGTGAAAACCATCCACAATTATTCCAGCACTTAATTCATTATCGTTAAATAGGAAACCGACAAGTCCTGGATTTCTTGATTCTAGTGGACTCATTGCATTATATAAGTGTGTTCCTCCATCGTAGTATTCTTTTTTTTCAAGACATTGGTCGTAAGTAGCATTTGAATGTCCCATATTTATCTTGATTCCAGCTTTTCTCAAAGTTTTCAAATGTTCAATTTTCGCTTTTTCAGGTGCAATCGTAATTAATCGAGTGATTTCTTTTCCAGAATCTGCAATTTTTTGTATAATTTCATCTGATAAAATTCTAATATATTCAGGTCTGTGAATTCCTTTTTTTTCAACACTTATATAAGGTCCTTCAATATGAAGTCCCAAAACACCGATTTCTTCTGGATTATCAATATTTTTCAAAAACTTCTAGAGCGTTAAGAATTTTTATTGTCAGGAGAAGTGATTAATGTTGGTAAAAAAGATGTACAACCAAATTTTTTTGTTAGTTTCATTCATAATTTTTTTAATGCGTTTTCAGACGTATCATCATTGAATAACACACCGCCACATCCATTTAACTGTAAGTCAATAAATCCTGGTGACAAAACCATTCCTTGAATGTCTATGATTTCATTGTCAGAAATTTCTTTTTGTGATAATTCATTTTCATTTAAAAATTTTTTTTATAGTTTTATCTTCGATGAGAACAGTATTTTTGTCTATAAATTTTTCTCCATCAAAAAAATTTTTTTGCATTTTTTTATAATCATTTTATTTTTTTCCTCTCATATTATTAATTTTTATTTAAAAAGTCAATAATTCTTCTTTCATTTTTTTCTAAATCAATATTTTTTTGATTCAATATCTTTAAAAATATCTATAAGTTTTTACTTTTAAATCAGAAACGGCGTCTTCGTCAACGATTAAAAGAGCTTTTCGATGTAGTTGTAATGCAGAAATAGTCCACATTTGAGTGACACATCCTTCGATTCCGTAATAAGCGGCTTGTGATTTTTTGTATCCGTTAATGATAGTCAAAATTTCTTTCGAATCTAAAAGTGTTCCAACTCCAACGGTTAAAGCTAATTTTGGAACTTTTTCAACATCGTGGTCAAAAAATCTAGAATTTGCTAAAATTGTGTCATGTGTAAGTTCTTTACTACGAGTTCGTGAACTTAGCGAAGATCCTGGCTCATTAAAGGCAATGTGTCCATCCTCTCCAACTCCACTTAAAAACAGAGTTACTCCTCCAACTGATTTAATTTTATCTTCATATCTTTGACATTCGGCTTCCAAATCAGTTGCCATTCCATTTGGGATATTAATATTTTCTGGTTTAATATTGATGAATTTGAAAAAAATGTTCGTTCATAAAAATAATGATAACTTTGTTCGTTATCAGGCGATAAACCTACGTATTCATCCATATTAAATGTAATAACATTTTTCAAAAGAAATAATTCCTTCATTATGTAAATTGATTAATTCTTTGTATGTTTTTAGAGGTGTAGAGCCAGTAGGTAGACCTAAAAACAAAGGGTTTTTCGGGAGTTGGCTTGAATTTTAACATTTCTTTTGCAATTCGATAAGCACTCCATTTGGCTGTTTCGTCGCTATTTTTTTAAGATAATAACTCTCATAATTAAATTTCCTTTCTTAACCAAAGTAGCTGTTTATTTCCAAAAAAAGAAAATAAACATTCCTAATTTTAATTATACATTGATTTTTATTTTTTTAGTCAATAAGATAAACATTTTTAGAAATATTTTTTTTCAAAAAAAGTATAAAATTTCTTGATAAATTATTAAAAAAATTTGTATAATGTACGGGTAATTAATAATATAAATGGAAGGAAGAACTAGAATGAAAAAAAGACCAGTAGTTTTAATAATTTTTAGACGGTTGGGGAATGAACCACCACAATGACGAAGTTGATGGAGTAAAATTGGCTAATCCAATAAATTTTAACAGATATGTTAAAGAATACCCATTCACTGAATTAAGAGCAGACGGAGAGTTTGTAGGATTACCAGAAGGGCAATTTGGAAACTCAGAAGTTGGACATACAAATATTGGTGCTGGAAGAATAGTTTATCAAATGTTACCAAAAATTTCTAAAGCAATTAAAGAAGGAACAATTTTAGAAAACAAAGTATTGTCAGATGTTATGGAAACAACAAAAACTAATGGAAAAGCATTACATATCACTGGATTGACTTCAGATGGTGGAGTTCACTGCCACATTGACCATTTAATCGGATTAGTTGACATGGCTAAGAAAAAAGGATTAACTGAAATTTACATTCATGCAATTATGGATGGAAGAGACACTGCGCCTGAAAGTGGAGTGGAATACTTAGCACAATTACAAAAAGCATTAGATGATTTAGGTGCTGGTAAAATTGCAACAATAGTTGGAAGATACTACGCAATGGATAGAGATAATAACTGGGATAGAGTAGAATTAGCTTACAATGCATTGACTTTAGGAGAAGGAAATGTAGCTGCTACAGCTGAAGAAGCTATCAAAAATTCTTATGCAGAAGGAATTACAGATGAATTTGTAAAACCAGCAAAAATTGGTTCAAAAGACAATGGATTAATTAAAGATGGAGACGGTGTAATCTTTGCAAACTTTAGACCTGATAGAGCTAGACAATTAACTAGAACATTTGTTGACCCTGAATTTACAGGATTCACAAGAAAAGTTTATCCTAAAGTTAATTTCGTTACAATGGCTCAATATGATATTACGTTTGCTTCACCAGTAGCATATCCACCTGAAGAAATCGTAAATGGATTTGGAGAAGTAGTTTCAAAAGCAGGATTAACTCAAGTAAGAACAGCTGAAACTGAAAAATATGCACACGTTACATTCTTCTTCAATGGTGGTAAAGAAGAACCTTATCCAGGAGAAATCAGATTATTGTCTGACTCACCAAAAGTTGCAACTTATGATTTACAACCTGAAATGAGTGCTTATAAAGTAAAAGAAAGATTAATCGAAGAATTAAACACTGGTAAAGTTGACACAGTTATATTAAACTTCGCAAATCCTGACATGGTTGGACATACAGGAAATGTAGAAGCAGTAATGGCAGCTTGTCAAGCAGTAGATAACTGTACAGGACAAATTGTTAACAAAGTATTGGAATTAGATGGAGCAGTATTAATTACAGCAGACCATGGAAATGCTGATTTATTAGTAAATCCTGAAACTGGAGCACCTCATACAGCTCATACTGTAAACCCCAGTTCCATTCATCTTAATTTCAAATGACTTGAAGGATGTTAAATTAAGAACAGATGGTAAATTAGCTGATTTAACACCAACAATGTTAGATTTATTAGGTATTGAAAAAAACCTGCTGAAATGACTGGAGAAACTTTAATTGTTAAATAATAAATAATTAAAATTGAATAGTTTTAAAAAAAGGGTAGGTTTTGCTTATCCTTTTTTTGTTTGGTGAGTATTTAAATTATGAAGTATAAAAATTAAAAATAAATAAAAAAATTATAAAAAAATTACTAATTAAAAATAAAAATTTAAAAAGTTGTTTAGGATGTTGATTTTTTTAAAGGTTTTTTTGAAGATGATTAGTTTTTTTGTAAAAAAATTTAAAAAAATTTTTAAAAAAAGTGTTGACAAATTTTTTTCAAAATGTAGTATAGTATATCTGTAGTTAGCACTATGAGTTAGTGAGTGCTAACAAAAAAGGAAGGGATACAGAGATGAATGAAAGAGAACAGTTGATTTTAAAAGCTATAATCAAACATTATCTCGAATTTGGTGAAAGTGTAGGGTCAAGAACTTTAGAGAAAAAGTACAATATCGGAGTTTCTTCAGCTACAATTAGAAATACAATGGCTGATTTGGAAGATAAAGGTTTGATTAGCAAAACACATACATCTTCTGGAAGAATTCCTACAAGTGAAGGTTACAGATTATATGTGGAGGAACTTATTAAAATACGAGATATTTCTCAAGAGGAAAAAGCAAAAGTTTTACAAGCGTATAATAAACGAATGAACCAAATAGATATGATATTTGAAGAGACATCGAGGCTACTGTCGAAAATTAGTCAGTATGCAGGAGTTGTGTTGGAGCCAGCTATAAAGCAGGAAGGAATTAAGAAAGTAAAGTTAGTTCATATTAATGATACGACTATTCTTGCTGTAATAGTTATGGATTCATATTTAACAAAAAACTTGAGTGTGTATCTGGAAACGCCTTTGAATGAAGAAGGGGTTGAAAATATTAATAGGTTTTTGAATGAAAAAATCAGAGAAAAAGAAGTATTTACACTATCTGATTTAGGAGAATTCTTCACAAATACGGAGTTATTCGTACCAGAAGGTTTTCAGGAAGATAAAGGTGTAGATGAAGGGAAATTATTTTTTGAAGGGGGTTCGAATTTATTAGAAGGCAATGTCTCAGATGTGATGAAAAATAATTGATCGAGTGAAATTGTTTAATAATCCAAAAGATTTAAGAGCAGTATTTTCACAATTTATACAAAGAGAGCAATATAAAGATGGTGAAGTAAATGTTATTTTTGGAGAAGATTTGAATATACCTGGCTTGGAAGATTTCTCGTTTGTATTTTCGGTTTACACACTGGGGAATGCTAAAGGTGTTATGGGGGTAATAGGTCCGAAACGGATGGAATATTCTAGAACAGTTGGTTTGGTAGAATATGTTTCAGAGGAAGTGAAACAACTTTTAGAAAAAAATAATAAAGGAGAAGTGAGGTAGACGATGTCAGAGAAAAAAAATGAAAATGAAGAAGTAAAAGATCAATTAAATGCAGAAAATGAAGCAAATGAAACACAAGGAAATGCTGATTCTACTGCAAAAGAGGAAGTTAAAGAAGAAAAATCCTTGCGAAGTAATCGCAAAACTTGAGGCGGACTTGGAAGAATGGAAGAGTTCTTATACAAGAAAATTAGCTGAATTTCAAAACTTCACAAAAAGAAAAGAAAATGAAGTTGCTGAAATGAAAAAATATGCTTCGGAAGGTATTATTACAAAATTATTAGATAATATTGATAATTTAGAAAAGAGCTGAACAAGCTTCTGCTGAAACTAAAAAACTTTGACGCATTGGTTGAAGGAGTTAATATGATTTTTGAGAAATCTAAGAAATCTTTTGACTGAAGAAGGTGTTGAAGAATTGGAAGCAGCAGAAGGTGTGAAATTTAATCCTTATGAACATCAAGCGATGATGACTGAAAATGTGGAAAAATTTAGACAATGATGTTATTGTGAAAGTGTTCCAAAAAAAGGATATAAATTGAAAGGGAAAGTTATTAGACCAGCGATGGTAACAGTTAATAAAAAAAGTAATTTTGTAAAAAGTTATAATTTGAAAAATTCAAAAAAATGGATTTAAAAAATTGGGTTTAAAATGAGACTTTTATAAAAAAATTAAATAAATTGAAAAATTAAGGAGAATGATATATATGAGTAAAAATAATAGGAATAGATTTAGGGACAACAAACAGCTGCGTGGCAGTTATGGAAGGTGGAAACTTTGCGATAATACCAAATAGTGATGGAGGAAGAACTACACCTTCAGTAGTAAATATTAAAGATAATGGAGAAATTATAGTTGGGGAAATTGCTAAAAGACAAGCAATTACAAATCCTGATTCAACAGTAATTTCAATTAAAACACAAATGGGATCAGACTATAAAGTAAATATCCATGGAAAAGATTATACACCACAAGAAATTTCAGCAATGATTTTGAAAAAATTGAAAAAAGATGCAGAAAGTTATTTAGGTGAACCTGTAACAGAAGCAGTAATCACTGTACCAGCTTACTTTACTGATGCTCAAAGACAAGCAACTAAAGATGCAGGAGAAATTGCAGGACTTACAGTAAAAAGAATTATTAATGAACCAACGGCAGCAGCATTATCTTATGGATTAGATAAGAAAAAAGAAGAAAAAGTGTTAGTATTTGACTTAGGTGGAGGTACATTTGACGTATCAGTATTGGAAATTGGAGATGGAGTAGTAGAAGTTATTTCAACTTCAGGAAATAACCACTTAGGTGGAGACAACTTTGACCAAAAAATTATCGACTGGTTAGCTGATGAATTTAAAAAAGAAACTGGAATTGATTTAAGAAATGATAAAATGGCAATTCAAAGATTGAAAGATGCAGCAGAAGATGCTAAGAAAAAATTATCAACTACATTAGAAACACAAATTTCATTACCATTCATTACAATGGATGCAAGTGGACCAAAACATTTGGAAAAGAAATTAACTAGAGCAGCATTTGATGAATTGACAAAAAGACTTGGTTGAAGCAACTAAAGGGCCTGTTAAACAAGCGTTAGAAGATGCAAACTTAGATCCAAGTGGAATTGATGAAATCTTATTAGTTGGTGGATCAACAAGAATCCCAGCAGTTCAAGAATGGGTTAAATCATTCTTTGGAAAAGAACCTAATAAATCAATTAACCCTGATGAAGTTGTAGCAGCAGGAGCAGCTATTCAAGGTGGAGTATTAATGGGAGATGTTAAAGATGTATTGTTATTAGATGTAACTCCATTGTCATTAGGAATTGAAACAATGGGTGGAGTATTTACTAAGATCATTGATAGAAATACTACTGTGCCAGTTAAAAAATCACAAGTGTTCTCAACAGCAGCAGATAATCAACCAGCAGTATCAATCGTTGTATTGCAAGGGGAAAGAGCTAGAGCGGCTGACAACCATAAATTAGGAGAATTTAACTTAAACGACATCCCACCTGCACCAAGAGGAGTACCTCAAATCGAAGTAACATTTGATATTGATGCAAATGGTATCGTGCATGTATCTGCTAAAGATTTAGGAACAGGAAAAGAAAACACAGTAACAATTTCTGGTTCATCTAATTTGTCTAAAGAAGACATCGAAAAAATGAAAAAAGATGCTGAAGCAAATGAAGCTGAAGATGCTAAATTTAAAGAATTAGTAGAAGCTAGAAACCAAGCTGACCAATTAGTAATTGCAACTGAAAAAACTATAAAAGAAAATGAATCTAAATTGCAAGGAACTGAAAAAGAAGACATCGAAAAAGCAATCGAAGAATTGAAGAAAGTAAAAGATGGAGACGACATCGAAGCAATCAGAAAAAGGAATCGAAGAATTGTCGAAAAGTATCTCAAGGATTTGCAACTAGAATGTACCAAGAAGCAGCTCAAGCACAACAAGGAGCACAAGGTGGAACTGAAGGAAATGCAGATAATGGTTCTTCTGAAGATGATGTTCAAGATGCAGAAATTGTAGATTAATTTTAAAAAAATAAGAAATTTAAATAAAAAAATATTATGAAGGAAGGGGAAGTTGTTCTCCTTCTTTTAAAAAAATTAATTTTTAATTAAAAAAACGAAAAAAATAATAAAAAAAGTTAATAAAATCAAGTGTTTTATCGTATAAAAAAATTTGATAATCTTCTTTTTTTAGATGTATAATTAAAAATAAAAAAAGGAGAAAAACAAATGAAAAAAGATTAAAAAGCATTTAAGAAATTTAGGGTAGAACATCAAGATACACAAGCTCAGATACAGATTCAACAGGCACAAAGTGGAGAAAATAGTAATTCTGGTATTAATAATGCAGAAGATGAGGAAGTGATAGACTAGTGAATCTTATAAATCAATTAAAAATCGATGTTAGATATTATTAGTACTAAGTATATTTTTATTTAATTATTTTTTTAATAGTATTTTATTTGTGTAGAATCATTAATCAAAATGATTTTTTTGGAAAAAAAGTTGAAATTGGATCTATAGTTATTATATCGATAGGGATAATCTATACAGTAGTAACAGAGTTTGAAAAATATATTTGAGAAAGAATTTTTGGAAAGGAAGAATAGGAGTTCTTTTTGAGGGATTAATAATGATTGTTTTCTTATCTATTTTGACAATAAATATACTGGATATAATTTTTAGTATTAATTAATCATTTACCTAAAGAATATTTAATTTTTTTAGAATCGTTAAAACCTCTAGAATTAAAAAAATAATAGGTACACTTTGGGGAATAGCTAGTGTTCAATGGTATGTTAATAAAGAAAAATGAGGAATCTAAAATTGATAATTTTAAATTTAAAAATTAATGAATAGAGAATACGTTCTCTATTCATTTTATAAATATAAAAAAAGGATAAAAAAATTATTATGAGAAAAAAATTTAAAAATTAAAAAGTAAAGAAATTAGAAGAAAAAGAATTGAGCAATATTAAAAAAATTATTTTTTTAAATTACAAGGGAATTATAAAAAAATAAATATAGACTGGGATAATGATATTGGAAAAAGAAATTTGGTACAATGATAAAAGAGAAAAAAATCAAAATAAATAAAAAAATCTTTAAAAAAAGGATGTGTTAAATATGAAAAAGTACAATAAATACCCTAAAATATGGAAATATTGAAATTGCAGTTGCAGATAGAGGAGCAGAATTGCGAAGTTACAAAGTAAATGAAGAAGAGTTTATGTGGGATAGAAAGCCTGAATTTTGGGCTGCCAGTTCACCTGTGTTGTTTCCATTTGTTGGAACTATAAAAAATGGGGCTTATAGTTTTGCTGGGGAAAAGTATGAAATTTCTACACGACATGGGTTTGCTCGGACTGAGGATTTTGAACTGGTTGAGAAGACTGAAAATTCTTTGAAGTTTAGATTTTCTTCAAATAAGGAAACTTTGGAGAAGTATCCGTTTGAGTTTGAATTGTTTATAACTTATACAATTGTTCGAAATACTTTGGAAATTGAGTACAATGTTGTAAATAAAAATGATTCTGATATGTATTTTTCGCTTGGAACACATCCTGCATTTGCACTTGATGTAAATGATGACATAAAAATTGAGTGATTATTATTTGGAATTTGAGAAAAAATGAGACTTCAAAGAAATATAAATTGAATGAAAAAAAGGGCTTGTTTTAGATGAAAAAAAGCTGATTGCTTGAATAATGAGAATAAATTGAAGATTACTGAAAAGGTTTTTGATGATGATGCGATAATATTTGATGATTTGAAATCAGAAAAAGTTACAATAAAAAAATAGTAAAAAAATTCTAAAAAAATTGAGTGTTGAATATAACGGATTTCTTATATTGCATTTTTGGAGTAAGCCAAGAGCACCGTTTGTATGCATAGAACCTTGGTATGGAATTTCAGATTTTTAAAAAAATTGTACAGGAAAAACTGGAAGAGAAAAAAAGGAATATTAAAATTGGAAAAAGATAAGATTTTTACTGCAAAAATTAGTGATTGAAGGAAATTATAAAAAAATTATACAGATAAAAAAAGAGAAACTCTTTTTGAAACATTGAAATAAAAAGCAAAAATAATGCGAAAGAAAGGAGTACATCTCTGAAAAAAAGGAGGTGTAAGTGGAAAAATGGCCAAAAGAGATTATTATGAAGTGCTTGGAGTAGCAAAAAAATGCAAGTGAATCAGATATAAAAAAAGGCGTATAGAAAAGCGGCGATGAAATATCACCCAGATAAATTTGCTAATTCGTCAGATGCTGAAAAAGAAGGATGCGGAAGAAAAAAATTTAAAAGAAATAAATGAGGCTTATGAAATTTTGTCAGATGCACAGAAAAAAGCAGCTTATGATCAATATGGACATGCGGCATTTGAAAATGGTGGAGCTGGAGCTGGTGGCTTCGGTGGAGGTTTTAACGGATTTAGTGGAAATGCACAAGGCTTTGATTTTGAAGATTTGGGAGATATTTTTGGAAGTTTCGGAAGTTTCTTTGGTGGCGGTGGAAGAGGTCGTAGCCAAGGTCCAAGAGTAAAAAGAAGGAGAAGACTTGAGATACAATCTTGAGTTAACGCTTGAAGAAATTGCAAAAGGTGTAGAAAAAGAAATCAAGTATAAGAGAGAAGGAAAATGTCATACTTGTCACGGTTCAGGAGCTGAGCCAGGTCATAACATGAAAACTTGTCCAAAATGTAATGGTTCTGGACATATTAGAACTCAACAAAGAAGCATTTTTTTGGAGTGCAAGTTGTAACACAAGAATGTGATGAATGTCACGGAACAGGAAAAAAATACCAGAAAAAAAGCTTGTAGTACTTGTCATGGAACAGGTCTTGAAAAAGAAACTGTTACTAGAAAAAGTAAGAATTCCTTCAGGAGTTGAAACAGGACAAAGATTAGTTGTCAGAGATGGAGGAAATGCAGGTGGAAACAACGGTATTTTCGGAGATTTATATATATTTATAACAGTTAAAAAAACATGATATTTTCAGAAGAGATGGATTCGATATTCACTGTGAAGTGCCAGTTAAGATGACGACGGCTATTTTAGGGTGGAGAAGTGGAAGTACCAACTCTTGAAGGAAAAAAACTAAGATAAAAAAATACCTGAAGGAACACAATCAGGAACAATATTTAGATTGAGAGATAAAGGAATAAAAACAACCTTCTAGCGATAGAAGAGGTTCAGAAATAATACAAGTAAAAGTAGAAGTTCCTACTAATTTGACTGAAAAAAACAAAAAAATATTTTAAAAAGAATTTGATGATACTTTAGGAAGTAAAAAATTACAAAGAAGGCAAATCATTTAAGGATAAAAATAAAAAGATTTTTTTCAAAAAAATTTGAAGGATAAAGAAGAATAAAGAAGTGATAAAAAAAGAAAAATATTTTTTTGAAAAAAATTCTTGTAAAAAAATAAAATAGATATGATAAAAATATACAAAGTAAAAAAAGGATATTCCGCTTTTTATTGTTGCTGCCAACTAGTGTTGGTATAGGTAAAATGAATGTCTAGAGAAGAAGGGAGTGAATTTCTTGAAAGAGAAATTAATCGAATTAGTAGAAAAAGATTATTTGAAATCTGATGTACCTCATTTTAAAAGCTGGGGACACAATAGCTGTTCACTATAAAGTAAAAGAGGGAACAAAAGAAAGAATACAGGTTTTTGAAGGTGTAGTAATTAGAGTATCTGGTGGAAGTGTTGCAAAAAAACTTCACAGTAAGAAAAAGTATCTTCAGGAATTGGTGTTGAAAGAATAATACCTTTAAATTCTCCATTAATCGAAAAAAATCGAAGTTAAGAGAATTGGTAAAGTAAGAAGATCAAGATTGTATTACTTAAGAAACTTATCAGGAAAAAGCTGCTAGAATTAAAGAAATTAGAAAGTAGCTCAAAGCTAGCGTTTGCTAGCTTTTTTTATGTTTTATGAATTTAGTTATTTGTAAGCACAAAAATGTGTTTTTTTAAATTCTAAATTATGAGTTATTAAAAGCTAGATATGTTTTTAAAAATAAAAAAATGAGTTTCGAAATAATGATTAGATTTATAAAAAAATTAGAGAGGGATTAAATAAGATGAAAAATATTATTATGGGTTATTTTTTTATCTGATAACTTCGATATTTCTTTTTGTATTTTTTTGTGAGAGAAAAAAAGTAATAGGATTTATTAGAAAAAAAGAAGATGATGTTTTGAAAAAGTTTCCATTGCAAAGTGATGGGAAAAAGTATAACGTTGGGAAATATTCTGACATTAGTTGCATTGGTTGTTACTGCCTTATTTTTTTGTTTTAGTTGATAAAACTTATGATCAAACGATAGCGATAAAAAAATATGGGGAGTTTACGGAATATTTATTTTAAATTTAGTGTTTTATGTGATGAAAAAAAGAGCATGAGTGGATTTTTTTAGGGAACTTAGTTATGATGCTTCTTGGAAGATTGATGTTTAATATTCTAGATCCAAAAATATTATGTTTATTTGGCAATAAATGTGGTTTTATCATTAATATTAGTTTATTTGTTTAGAAAAACCAGCTGAAGAGAAAAATTGATGAAAAAAACGATTTTTAAAGGAAATTGCCGATGCGAAAAGTGAAGATGAGTATTTATTAGATAATTCAATTTCGATGGAAGATAAAAATTGAGATTACGAAAGTTAGAAGAAGTTCTTTTTGGAAAAAGCGGTTACGAGAATTAGTAATTCATTGTTAGCTGTGATTTTGGTAGGATTAATTCAAGTGTTTTATATTGGGAACTATGTTATTCCATCAGGATCTATGGAGCCAACAATTTTGATAAAAAGATAGAGTGTTTGCAAATATGATAAAATATAGATTTACAGCACCGAAAAATTGGTCAAATTATTGCATTTAAAGAACCAATGGCTAATACTGTGATGTATACGAAAAAGATTGGTTGGAGGACCTGGAGATACTTTTACAAATTGTTGATAAAAAGAATTTTTGATTAATGATAAAGTTGAAGAAATTTTGAACAGACCTTATAATCAAGAAGGAGTATTAAATAATAATAAGATTTATATTCCTAAAAAAAGGTGATAAAGTTAAATTAGATAAAGTTATTGCTATTAATAAAAATGTCTGGATATGCAGCTGATAATACATTTGTAGTCTATACTAGATGGGATGATTTTGCTAATGGAACTGAATTTAAAAAAATTTAACAGGGAAAGAGTTTTTTTGCAATTGATAGGAACACAAAAAGGGTATAAAGATATAATTGGTGTAAATGACGGTCCTTATAAAGAAGATGATCCAAAAAAACAAATACATATTATACTTTTTACATTGAAAGTTGAAGGTAGAAATGAAATGGTAATGCCAATTATGGATTTCAAATATGATGATGCGTTATTTACAAAAACTTTTAAATGGAGAAACAATTACATTGGATAAAGATTATTATATGGCTATGGGAGATAACACAGGAAATAGTTTTGATTCGAGATATTTTGGTAATGTTTCAAGATCTAGAATTAAAGGTGAATTATTAGTTAGATGGTGGCCATTGAATAGAATAGGATTATTGTAATGGATAAAGATAAAATGTTAAAATTAGAAATAGAAAAAAACAAAAAGAAATTGAAAATATTGATTTAATGAGAATATTACAAGAAATGACAACAATTCACAATAATAATTTTCACAATAAAGTTAACGAAAATTATTTTAAAAGAAATCTTTTTAAGTAAGCAGTATGATTTATACTGCTTATTTAATATTAGAGACAAATCAGATGGAAAAAAATTATGAAATTAAAAAAATAACTGAAAAAAATGGGAAAAAAATAAAAATATTTCTTTTTGGATATATTGTATTTTATGATACAATATATAGTCTAGATTTATTTGAAATAGCAATTGATGTTCAATATCAAGGAAAAAGGATTTGGGAATGAGCTTCTTGAAAAAAATCTTTAGAAATGATATTATCTGATGAAAAAAATATAAAGATCGAGACAAAGAAGAAATGAAAATATTTTTAGAAGTAAATCAAAAAAATTTGAATGCAATAAAATTGTATAAAAAAATAATTTTGAGGAAATTTCGGTTAGAAAAGAATTATTATGGATTAAATGAGGATGCTCTTATAATGGTAAAGAGTTTAAAGAAATGATGTGAAACTGAGAGGGAGGAAAAATGTTACAAAAAGTATATTAGGAGAGATCAAAAAAGAAAAATCACGCCAAGCATTTATACGATTGGAAAAGAATACTATGATAAGAGATTGAGAATTTAACAGCACTTTTTGCTGATGGAAATGTGATGACAGTCGAAGGTGAGTATAAGGAAAAATCATGTTTATAAGACTTCTTTGACATTTGCTCAAGAGAAAGTGGAATTTTTGGAAGCTGATTGTGATTGTATGTTTTTTTCAAAAAAAGTAAGAAAAAAATTTATGTAAGCATATAATTGCGTTGGGATTTATGTCTGATAAATCGAAGAAAGTGTCTGAGATTATTGGAACGAATGAGGCTGAAATGTTGTTTGAAGATGAATTTGAAGAGGATAACAAAAAAATGATAAGATCATTGAAGAGCCTAAAAAAGTAGAGAAAAAGCAAGTAAAGAAGTTAAGGATAAAAAGAAAGTTTAACTTTAAAAAAAGCTGAAGAGAAAGAAATTGAAAAAGAAGGAAAAATCTGTTCAAAAAGAAATTTCTGAAAAAGGATTTTTGAGCTTGAAGATGAGGAAAAAGAATATAATTTAGACGATTTGATTGATAGAATTGATGAAATTAGAATGAATCAAAAAGAGCTTGGAAAAAAACTGAAAAAAAGAAGAAATGCAGGAATTAAGACTTGAAGTTGAGATTGATGAAGGGAGTTATAGTGATTATAAATATGGTTATGGATATGATGATGACTATAATCCTGGATATGTATTGAGATTGAAAACAGGTTTTTCAAAAAAACATATTATATAAAAGATATTTTGAAATTTGTGAATGCGGTAATTGAGGAAAGCGAGTACAGTATTAGTACAAAAATTAAATATAGTCCTGTAAATTGTTATTTTAATGAAAGTGACAAAAAAATTATTGAGGCAATTTATGAATATCATAAAGAGATTAGTAGTGTTGTCGATAATGGGAATCAAGGATAAAAAAAGGTTTAAAAGTGTATGAAATGCTGTTGAATAAGCTATTGTTGGCTATGAAAGATGGTAGAAATATTCTCTTTTTAGGAGAACGTAGACAAATTTTGAATAATTATGAGCCGATATTTTTGTTGGAAAATGGGAAAAATTGAATTGAGAAAAAAATTAGAAGAATGACTTCTTTTGGTGGATTTTTCACATTTGCAAATGATACGACGAAAAATTTTTAAAAATGGCTGAAAATGAAGAAAAAAATTATTGAGAAAAATTGTCGGGAATGAATTTGATAGGCTTGAATCAAATTCCAGATGAAACAAATCAAAAAAATTAAAAGAAATTTTTGGAAAAATGAAAACATTAATATTGCTGAATATGTTGATAAATCTGGGACTGTAGATGTTTATGTTCAAGAAATGGAAAAATAGACAATTATTGAGAATTAGTTTATCAAATATCGTTCAATCGATAGAAAAAAATGGGAAATATTTTTATTCCAAGAAAAAAATGTTGAAGTATTTGAAGAATTGAAAACGCTTATTAAGGAATTGGCGTTTAAAGAAACTGAGGATTATGAAGAGGAAATTAACGAGGATACTTCTATAATGGATTATGAGGCACTTGGAAAAACTTTCAGAAATTATTGATAAAAAAATATCGTGATAAAGTGAAAATTCATTTGGATACGAATATAAAAAAGGCTAAGGATATTCATGTGAACATTGAAGTAAAAAAAGGCTCAAAGTGATATGTTAAATATTAATTTTGAGGTGGAAGGAATAGATCCAATTGAGATTGAGAATGTGATAGAAGCTATTAAAAAAATGAGAAAAATATGTGACTCTTTCAAGTGGAGAGCTTGTAAAAATAGCAAATAAAAAGTGTTGAAGAATTGTTAGGAATTGTGGATTCGATTTCGAATATAAAAATTAGGAGAAAAATAAAATTTCTAAGATTAAGGCGTTGCAATTGGCACAGGGTTTCTAGAACGGTTCAAGATGAATTGGGGAAATTGGATGAATTTAAAGAATTGTTTCATAAAAATTAGAATCGTAAGGAACAGGAACCAACTAATATTAACGTAAAATTATTTCCGTATCAAAAATTAGGATTCAACTGGTTGAAAAAAATATGTATGATGTTGGATTTGGTGGAGTTTTTAGCGGATGATATGGGATTGGGAAAAAAACATTGCAGACAATTTCATTATTGAATGAAATTTATCGTGTGAAAAAGATTTTTTTGCATTGATAATTGTTCCAAGTTCGTTGCTTTATAACTGGAAAGAGGAAATTATTAAATTTTTCTGGGATAAAACCGATTTTTGGTTGAAGGAACGGCTGCTCATAGAAAAGAATTGATTGAGAAAAAAAGAAAAAAAGGATTGTTGATTACGACTTATCAGGCATTGAGAAATGATATTGATGAGTATAAAAACAAAAAAATTTGAAATAGTAGTTTTAGATGAGGCACAAAAATATAAAAACAGCTACTTCGCAAATAAAAAAAGCGGTTATGAAATTAAATAGTAAAGTTAATTTTGCATTGACGGGGACACCTGTTGAAAAATAATATTTTGGAATTGTGGTCGATATTTGATTTTGTGTTGCCAGGATATTTGGATAATCTTACGAAATTTAAAAAAACTTACAAGGAAGCGCTGGTAAATCCTAATTCTGCGAAAGTTACTAATTTAAGAGATTATTGCACCATTTCTTTTTAAGAAGAACTAAAAAAAGAAGTGTTGACAGAGTTGCCTGAAAAAAATGGGAATCGAATATGATTGTAACATTGAGCAGTGAGCAAAAAAACAACTTTACTTATCGTATGTAAAACAAGCGAAAAAAAGAAATGAAAAAAATTCAATGAAAATGAAAAATAATAGAATGAAAAATATTGGCGATTTTGACTAAATTGAGACAAATTTGTAATTCGCCAACATTGTTTAAGGAAGATTATAAAGGTGAGGTTGCGAAACTTCAAGTATTGAGAGATTTATTGCCTGATATTACAGAAAATGGTCACAGATTGTTGATTTTCTCGCAATTTGTTGGGACATTGAAGGAAATTGAGAAGGAATTAGTTGATTTAGGAATTGAGTATTTCTATATTGATGGAAATGTAAAAATCTAAAGAAAGAATGGAGATTTCTAAAAAAATTCAATGCTGGGCAAAAGACAAGTTGTGCTTATTTCATTGAAGGCTGGAGGAACTGGATTAAATTTAGTAGGAGCGGATGTTGTAATTCACTACGATCCTTGGTGGAATGTGGCAGTTGAAAAATCAAGCGAGTGACAGGGCCTACAGAATTGGACAGAAGAAGAGCGTTCAAGTCATTAAATTAGTGACAGAAGGAACGATTGAAGAAAAAAATTATTAAAAATTCAGGAAAAATAAAAAAGCAGCTTAGTGAAAATCTGTTAGAAAGTAAAGATAATGACAAAGTATTGTTTGAAATGAGTGATAAGGAATTGATGGATTTATTGGCGTAAAAAAATTTTTTTGCTAAAGTCGAATAGAAGTAATTAATTTTTGATAGAAAAAAATCCATAATATTATGTTAAAATGAAATATAAGTTTAAAAAAAGAAAAAAACAGGAGGATATAAATAAAATGTCAAATGAATTAAGTAAAACATATTCACCAACAGAAATAGAAGACAAATGGTACAAAATTTGGGAAGAAAAAGGATATTTTAACGCACAGCATAATAGCGAAAAACCAGGATATTCGATTGCTATTCCGCCACCAAATGTAACTGGGATTTTGCATATGGGACATATGTTGAATAATGCGATTCAAGATGCAATTATTAGATATAAAAAGAATGAGTGGATTTGAAACACTTTGGATTCCTGGGATGGATCATGCTGGGATTGCGACTCAAAATAAAGTCGAGAGAATGTTAAAAGAAGAAGGGACTTCAAAAGAAGAAATTGGATACGATGAATTTTTGAGAAGAACTTGGGAATGGAAAGAAAAACATGGTGGATTAATCACTAAACAGTTGAGAAAATTGGGAGTTTCGCTTGACTGGGATAGAGAAAGATTTACGATGGATGAAGGTCTTTCAAGAGCTGTAAAAGAAGTTTTCATAAAATTGTATAATGATGGTTTAATTTATAGAGGAGAGTACATTGTAAACTGGTGTCCTCATGATAAAACAGCTTTGGCTGATGATGAAGTTAATCACATTGATAAAAAAAGGAAAATTTGGGAAATCAAATATAGAATAAAAAGATACTGATGATTATGTTATTATTGCGACAACAAGACCTGAAACAATGTTAGGAGATACAGGGGTTGCAGTAAATCCAAATGATGACAGATACAAACATTTAATTGGTAAAAAAGTTATTTTACCGTTGATGAATAGAGAAATTCCAGTTGTTGCAGATGAATATGTAGATATGGAATTTGGTACAGGGGTAGTAAAAATGACACCTTCACACGATCCTAACGATTTTGAAGTAGCAAAAAGAACTGGACTTGAATTTATAAACATTTTTACTGAAGATGCGCACGTAAATTCAAATGGTGGAAAATACGAAGGATTAGAAAGATTTGCGGCTAGAAAAGCGATTTTGGCTGATTTAGAAGCAGAAGGATTGTTAGTTGGGACAAAAGAACACAATCATGCTGTGGGACATTGTTACAGATGTGATTCTATTATTGAACCAAGAGTTTTCAACTCAATGGTTTGTAAAAAAATGGAACCACTTGCAAAAAGAGCGTTGGAAGTTGTAAAAAATGGACAAATTCAAATTACTCCAAAAAGATGGGAAAAAGTTTATTACAACTGGCTTGAAAATATAAGAGACTGGACTATTTCTAGACAAATTTGGTGGGGACATAGAATTCCTGCATACTATGCTGAAGATGGAACAGTATTTGTCGCTAGAAATATGGAAGAGGCAAAAAGCTCAAGCGAAAGAAAAAAATTTGGAAAAGAAGTTTCATTAAGAGAAGAAACAGATGTACTAGATACTTGGTTTTCATCAGCATTATGGCCATTTTCAACATTAGGGTTGGCCTGACAAAACTCAGATTTGGAAAAAAATTCTTCCCAACAAATGCGTTAGTAACAGGAGCAGATATTTTATTCTTCTGGGTAGCGAGAATGGTTATGATGAGTTTGTACATTAATGATGAAATTCCATTTAGTTATGTATATTTGCACGGAATCATTAGAGATGAATTAGGTAGAAAAAAATGTCGAAATCATTAGGAAATTCACCTGATCCATTGGATTTAATTGCAAAAATATGGAGCAGATGCGATAAGATTCAGTTTCTTGTATAATACTTCGCAAGGACAAGATATTCATTTTTCTGAAAAATTATTGGAAATGGGTTCTACATTTGCAAATAAAGTTTGGAATGCTTCAAGATTTGTATTATCTAATTTGGAAGACTTTGATGCAAATGCAGTTATTGATGAGAAGGAATTTAAGCTAGAAGATAGATGGATTTTTATCTAAATTGCAAACAGCTTCAAGACAAATTAACGAATATATGGATAAATATGAATTGGATTCAGCAGCAAAAGTTGCTTATGAATTTTTCAGAGGAAATTTCTGTGACTGGTATGTTGAAATTGCGAAAACTAGAGTTTATGGACAAGAAGGTTCAGATAAAACTGTGGCACAATATGTATTGAAAACAGTTCTTGATAAAGGATTGAGAATGCTTCATCCATTTATGCCATTTATAACTGAAGAAATTTGGCAAAAAAATTAGGATTAGACGAAGAAACAATTATGTTATCAGAATTCCCAACAGAAAAACAAAAAAATATGTTGATTTGGCAGCTGAAAAAGAATTTGATTACTTGAAAGAAATCGTTAATGCGATTAGAAATATTAGAGGGAAGCAAATGTTTCACCAGCGAAGAAAAATCGAAGTAATCTTCAAAATCGTAAATGATGGAGAAAAAGAAATTTTTAGAACATAATGCGAAAAATATTAGATAAATTAGCAAATGTTGAAAAATATGAATTTAATACAGAAATTCCTGCATTAGTTGGATTTAAATTAGTTGAAACAACAGAAATTTACGTTCCACTTGCTGATTTAATCGACAAAGAAAAAGAAATCATAAAACTTGAAAAAGATATTCAAAAAAACACAAAAAAGAATTAGACAGAGTTTTAGGAAAATTATCAAATGAAAAAAATTCTTGTCTAAAGCACCAAAAGAAGTTATCGACAAAGAAAAATGGCATAAAAGAAGAATTAGAAAACAAAATTGCTAAATTTAAAGAATCTATTAAATTGTATCAAGGATAATTGTAGATGTTCTAAGAGATAGCGATAAATATTAATTAGGAGGTCATCTTGTAAGTAAAAAAATAAATTTTTTTAAACTTATGAGATGGCTTTTTTTGAAAAATAATACTTGCAAGAAAGTTAAGAAAGTTATAAAAATATGAAGGGTAGCAACCAAAAAAATAAAAAAATGAAAGGAAGATAAATTATGAAAAAAATTATTATTGCAATATTGATGTTATTGGCTTTGACATCATGTTTAAGTGCTGGAATTGGAGTAGGAACTGGAAGGGAATCCACGGAGGAATCGGAATCGGATTTTTAGTGAAAAAAATAAAAATTAGGAGGAAGAAATTATGGGAGCGTTGTTTTTGGACGATGGCAACAGCAATTTTTTTCAATTTTAGAAATTGTTATACCTGGGCTTGTTACCATTTGGCTTGCATTAGCTGCATTGATGTTAACGGCGATATCCTTTTTTTATAAAAAAATCCTAATATAGAATTTGTGATTTTTACAGTTTTATCCATAGTTTTTGTAATTTTTCACGAGACCAGTTTTGAAAAAAATATTTGGAAGATAAAAAGACGAATTTTTAGTTCAAAAATGGTTGGGCAAGAGTTGAAAAATAGAAAAAGTTGTGGATTTGGAAAGTCCAAAAAGGAATATGAAGTTAAGTTTAAAGGTGTAATTTGGAAGGGTGTGAGTTCTGAGATTTTTTTAGAGAAGGTGAAATTGTAAAAATTGAGGATTTTTGAAGGAAATAAAATTATTTTTAGAAAAAAATAAAAAAATAGGAGGAGATATTAATGGCTATACCAATAGTAATATTGATTTTATTAGTTTTTTTCGGAATTTTGGTGTTAAAAGCTATTAGAATTGTACCAGAATCAAAAAGTTTATATTGTTGAAAAAAATTGGGGAGATATTATCAATCTTTAAATTCTGGATTGAATTTTATAAATCCGTTTTTTTGATAATGTTGCAAGAATTGTATCGTTGAAAAGAGCAAGTTGTTGATTTCCCGCCACAACCAGTTATTACAAAGGATAATGCGACAATGCAAATTGATACAGTTGTTTATTTTCAAATAACTGATCCAAAAATTGTATACTTATGGAGTGGAAAGACCGCTTTCTGCGATTGAAAAATTTGACTGCTACAACTTTGAGAAATATTATCGGAGATATGACAGTTGACCAAACATTGACGTCAAGAGATGTAATTAATACGAAAATGAGAAAAAGAGCTTGATGATGCGACTGATCCTTGGGGAATTAAAGTTAATAGGGTTGAGTTGAAATCAATTTTGCCACCTGCAGATATTCGTGTTGCGATGGAAAAAAAGAAATGAAAGCTGAACGTGAAAAAAAGAGCAAATATTTTGGAAGCACAAGCAAAAAGGGAAGCTGCAATTTTAGTGGCTGAAGGAGAAAAAACAAGCTGCAATCTTGAGAGCAGAAGCTAAAAAGAACAACAAATAAAAAGAAGCAGAAGGGAAGCAGAAGCTATTTTATCAGTTCAAAGGGCAAAAAGCAGAAGCCTTGAAATTGTTAAATGAAGCGTCACCAAATGAAAAAAAGTTTTATCTTTAAGAGGATTAGAAGCGTTTGAAAAAAAGTTGCTGATGGGAAAGCTACCAAAATTATTATTCCTAGCAATATGCAAAAATCTAGCAAGTATTGCGACAGCGTTTTCAGAATTAACAAAAAAATGAAATTGGAGAATAGCTTACAAAAACCGTTGATAAAAAGTAATATTTTGTGGTAAAATGATAAAGGAATTAAAAAAATAAAAAAATATTTGGAGGACAGATTAATGAGAAAAAAATAATCGTAGCAGGAAACTGGAAAATGAATAAAAACTGCATCAGAAGCAAAAGCTTTTTGAAGAATTTAAACCTTTAGTAGCAGACGTTAAAAAAATGCTGAAATTATAATTGGAGCACCTTTTACAGCATTAGAAACTGCAACTAGAGAAACTAAAGGATCAAACATTAAAATAGCAGCTGAAAACATGAATGCTAAAGAAAGTGGAGCATATACTGGAGAAGTTTCACCATTAATGTTAAAAAGATTTAGGGTGTAGAATACGTAATTTTAGGACACTCTGAAAGAAGAGAATATTACGGAGAAACTAACGAAATCATTAATGAAAAAAAGTTAAATCAGCTTTTAGCACACGATTTGAAACCAATTTTATGTATTGGAGAAAAATTAGAAGAAAGAGAAGCTGGAACTATGGAAGCAGTTATAAAAGACCAAATTATTGGTGGATTACAAAATGTAACAGCTGAAGAAATGGCTAACGTTGTATTAGCTACGAACCAGTTTGGGCAATTGGAACAGGTAAAACTGCAACTCCTGCACAAGCTCAAGAAGTTCACGCTTTCATAAGAAACTTATTAACTGATTTATATGGAAAAAGAAGTTGCTGAAAATGTAACTATCCAATATGGTGGATCTATGAACGATGCAAATGCAGCTGAATTATTAGCTCAAAAAAAGATATCGATGGTGGATTAGTTGGAGGAGCAAGTTTAGTTCCAGCTAAATTTACAGTAATCGCAAAAGCTGGAGATGCTTTATAATTAGCTAAGTTTGCTTCAAAAAAATAAATGGAGGAAACGATGTTAGAAAATTTATTAATCGTAATTTTAGTAATATTAGCTATCGTTATGATAGGAGTTATTTTACTTCAACCAGATAGAAGCCAAGGTTTAGCAAAAAGTGCGGCTAATATTTTAGATGAAGAAAAAGAAGGAATTGAAAAATTTACTGAATGGACAGCAGCGGCATTCTTGATTGTTGCAGTGTTATTCCAAGTGGTAAGATAATCAGGAAAAAGTCGAATTTATTTCGGCTTTTTTTCTTTTTATTAAGAAATTGTGAAAGGAGTAAGGAGATGGATACAAAAATATTTAGGATTGGGAACGAATTTGAAAGAATATTTGTTTCAAGAATTTACAAAAATGAAGAAGTGCTTTTATGTATTTGAAAAATCCAATGACTTATTATGAGTTGAGGAGAGAATTGCTAAAAAGATAGTGAAAAATCAGTTGTTTAATAATTTTAGATTAATGAATAATTATGATTTTTATGAAAAATCTTTTTTGTTACAGACAAAATTGTGGTGAAAAGAGGAAAAAGCAGGTTGTATTATTTTTACAATTCGTTGAACGAGAAGTTGAAAAAAATTGAGGTGTCGAGTTATTACGATATTATCGACATTGCCTATAATTATTACAACTTGTTTGCGGAATTACAAGAATATAAGATTGATTTGGAAAAAGTTGAGTTGGAAAAAAATGGCAGGAAGAATTGTTTGAAACGCTGAAAAATGGTGGATGAAAAAGGTAAAAGAAACTTGTCAGTTAAAAAGGACTGATTTTACCATATATGCTTAGAAATGTGGAAAATATTTCAAATAATTTTTTTGAAAAGATACAAAAAAATTTATTTTGTGAATAAAGTGAAATTTTTCTCCGTTTGAAAAGGAAATTGTGGAAAAATTTGAGGAAAAAAAGGTCTGATTGTGGAAAAATATTTTTGCAATTGTCAGAAAAATGATTTTTAATGAAAAAGAATTGAAAATATCTGAAAATTTTTTTCATTGCCAGCGAAGGAAATTTTTTTGATAAAAAAAGAATATAAATGTGGAAATTCATGAATTTAGTAGTAAATTTGGAGAATTGTTGGGGCTAGTTAGAAAGTTGGAGGAAGTTGAGAAAGAGAATAGAAAAGTGAGTAAGGAAAAATGATGATTTGAAAGAAAATTATCGGATTTTTTTGAGGCACAGGAAAAAATGCTGAAGAGGCAAAAAGTGATTATCAGCTTTTGAGACAGAAAAAGATTTCTTCAAATTTGGAAATAACGATGAAGGATACGAAAAATCTATCGAATCTTAAATTTGATTTACAATTTGTTAGATAATGTGAAGGAAATTGATAGGAAAGATAAAGGTAAATTACTTTTTATTTCGAGTGAAAGATTTTTATGACGCTTATAAATCAAATGATTTATTGGAGATTTTTTTGACTTGAAGGAAAGTTATTATATTTTTTTCAAGATTTGGTTTCAAAGGATTATAAGTACATTTCAAAAAGAGGAATTGGAGCGAATAAATCAAGAAGTTTTAGAAAAAAATTAGAAAAAAAGAGAACCAAAAGGAAAAAAATTTAAGGAAATTTACAATCAAAGAATGACAGCTGTTTGTAAAATTATTAAATTTGTTGAAAAGTTGGAAGAAATTTATGGATATACTACGTTGAAAGAATATAGCGATTACTTGGAAAAAAATTTATTTGGATAATGAGAAGAAAGTGAAACAGGACAAGAATGTAAAAGACAAATATTTTGAGGCTTTTGTCAGAAATGGTTGTGCTTGAAAATTTTAGTTTTGATAATCTGTGGGATAAATTTTTTTAATGAGAATGTTTCGGCTAATTTGTTGAAATTATTTTTTTGAAATATTTGGATAAAAAAAGTCGATTGGATTGACTTTGGAAGATAGTGCTGAAGATGAGTCTGAAGACAGCTTTTTCGATAAATTCATTTGAAAATATTTCTGAAAAATACGAAGGAAAAATATTATTATTTTAAATTTGCAAGATTCATTTCAAAAGTAAAAAATTCATAATTTCTTATTCTCAAAAAGTTCAGCGTGCAAAAATGGGGGCTTCCACAAGTGATGATAAAAAAATTAATTGAATTGTTTAAAATTTATCAAAAATATTCTTGCAGCGAAAAATGTGTATTTGGCGTATGTCAAGGATTTGGAGAAGAATATTGATTCGGCGAGTGTTATAGAAGAAATAAAGTTGAGATATGGAATCAAAGTTATAAGAAATGAAATAAGTGAAGCGGAAGAGCTTTATTTTGTAAAAAAATATTTCTTGAAGGATAGAAAAGAGAAATGGGAGAAAAAGGAAATTGGAGAGTTTATTCCATCGAAGTTGGAGAAAAATTTTGAGAAAAATAAAAAAATGAAAAAAATTGAGTTTAGGATATTATTCGTTTGAGAAAAATGAGAGATTTTGAGTATGGATATTATTTGGAAAAAAAGCGATTGGTGAGCAGGAAGTCGAAGAAATTGAAGATGAAATAAACGTTAAGATTTTTGGAACGATAATTCATGCTTTTTATGAAAAATGTTGTAATGGAAAAATAAGGTTGCTTTGGAGAATAAAACTTTTAAAAATTGATCGAGATCAATTATCAGAAATTTTGAAAAAAAGTGCTAAATTCATTTGATTATAAGGTTCCTAAGGAATATTTGGAATTTTATAAAAAAAGTTTCGTTTGAAGAAATTTTGAATTCGGCAGAGAAATATTTTAAAGAATTGATTGAAAAAAATTGGAAGCAGAAAAAGAATATCGAAATTCATTTTGAGGAGAGAATAAAATTATCTTCAGAAAAAAAGAATTGTTTGAAAATGTGTTTATCAATGGGGTTACGGATTTACATATAAAAAACTAGTGACAAGGATTATTTATTTGATTATAAGTCTGGAAAAATTGAAAGATAGTTACAATAGTTATAAAAAAATGATAAGGTTTATAAAGCGATGGAACAGTTGGATTATTATTCGATAATGTTGGAGAATGATGGCAAAGAAAAATGTTGAGAAGATTGTTGTTGACACTTGGGAAGGTAAATTGGTGCCAGATAATAGAAGTGAGGACAAAAATATTGACTAAAAAAAGGCTGTTGAAGAGGTGGTTAGTAACTATCGAAATTCTCAATTTTATGATTTAGGAAGAAATTTAAATGGTAAAGATCTAAGAAAAAAATTTTAAAGATCCAAAAAAATTATTTTTTTACAAAGAGTATAAAAAAATATTTGTAGAGGGAGGATGAATTAGGCGATGAAGAAGAATAATATAATTTTTGAAGGCTAGTGCAGGAACGGGGAAAAACGTATAGATTATCGCTAGAATTCATAGCTAATTTAATAAGAGGTGTTAATTATAAAAAAATATAGTTGTAATGACATTTACAAAAAAAGGCTACTGCTGAAATTAAAGAGAGAATTTATGATTTTTTTACATCAAATTGCTTTTGATGAAGGAAATGGGGCAGAATTAGAGAAAAAAACTTAAAAGAAATTTATAAATTTGATGATTTGAATAAAAAGGAATTGCAAAAATATTTATTTTGAGATGATAAGAAATAAAGAGGATATTAGAATTTCTACAATTGACGGATTTACAAATAAAATCTTTAAAAAAATGCAATTGCACCATATTTTTAATATTTATAATTACGAAACTTTGGACGAGGAAACTGATGAATTTTATTCAAAAAAATTTTTGATTAAAAATTATTGAGAATAAGGATAATTTTGAAGATTTTAAATTTATTTTTGATGAGAAAAAAAGAGAAGAAAAAAATATTAAAAAGGTATATGGAAATTATTAAGGAAATATTGGATATGCGTCCGAAGTTTGTATTGACTAAAGGTTTTAAAATGTCGGAAGTTAAGAAGGTGCCTTACAAATTTATAGATGAATTGGATGGAATATTTGAAAAAGATTGAGGAAGTTGCTAATAAAAATAAAAAAATGTTACAGATGTTTTTGACAAAAGCATTTTATAATATTTATGAAAAAGTATAGCAATCTGTCGAAGGATGAAAGTAAAAATGAAAATCAAAAAAATAAAAGAGAAATTGGAGTTAATCGTTCCTGAAATTGATTTGTTTTTTTGAAAAAAACTTTGGAATGGAACTCAAACTAAAGGGGAAAAAAATAAAAAAATGACAGGGAAGAATTAGAAACAAAGTCTCAAGAGCTAAAAGAAAAGTTATCAGAGTATGTTTTCATTGAAAAAAAGTTTTACCATTAGATAAAAAAATTAAAAAAATATAGCTCAAACAATATTTGATATTGCTAAAAAAATAAAAAAATTTCTTCAAAAAGACTTACTCACAACGATATTTTAGTGTATACATATGAATTTATTTTCAATAAAGATTTAAAATTTGTGGAAAAATGATAGAGTTACAGAAGAATTTCTTGAGTTGATTGGTGGAAAAAAATAGATACGATTATGATTGATGAGTTCCAAGATACGAGTATTTTACAATGGAAAAATTTTGAAATTGCTAATGAATACTTCGGAAAAATATTATTTGCGTTGGTGATGAGAAACAGAGTATTTATAACTGGCGTGGTGGTGAAAAAGGAATTATTTGAAAAAAATTGGAAACGATGATCGAAGGAAATGTTCAGAATTTGGATAAATCGTATAGAAGTTATAAGGCTATTATTGAAAATGTTAATAAAATCTTTAATGGTTATGATACAAAATGGAATTATGTTGATTCAGGTTATAGAGATGATGAAGAGTATCAGAAAGGATATTTTGGATATTTTATACGAAATACAAAAGAAGAAACACCGAAAATTTATACAAAAATTATTGAAATGATAGAAAATGGGCAAGTGAAAAATTTAGGAAAAAGTGCGATTATCTGCCGTACAAATACACATTTGAAGGAGATTGCAGAAGTACTGAATGAAGCGAAAATTCCATATACGCTTGAAAGTAAAACGACAATTTTAGAGTATAAGCCAATTGTTCCAATGTATCAGTTAATTAAATTTTTTGCATTTGGTAATTTCAAATATTTGTTGGAATTTATGAGAAGTGATTTGATTGGTGGATTGAATAGTCATGTGAAATATTTGCTTGAGAATAAAAAATGAGATTATGAGATTTATTAATGGATATCAAAAAAATAGAAGATTCTAAAAAAAGGCTAATAAAAAAAGAAAAAAATGATAATAAAGATTCAAAAAGCAATTAGTTTTAAAGAATTTATTGATATGCAAAAGGATGAAAATGTAAAAGAAGAACTTTTGAAATATAAAGAAATTAATGTTTTAGAGAGAAATAATTTGATTTTTTTGAGGAAATTTTTGAGAAAGTTAGGGAATTGAAAAAGATTGTCGAAGGATTTGAATAATAAATATGAAAATGAAAAATTTTTTTCGAGAAAACTTGTAGAAAATTTTTGAAATAACAAAATATTATTCGACAAACAGTGACTTGAAGAATATTTTTTTATATTTTTTTAATATTTTGAAAAAAATACAATAATTTGTATGAATTTATTACGTTTATTGAGGAAGAAAAAGGAAAAATTTGAGACAGGTTAGCAGTAGGGATGTTAATGCAATAAACTTAATGACGATTCATGCTTCGAAGGGATTGGAGTTTGATACAGTATTTTACTATAAACGTAAATCAAATAAAGGAAATACTGACAAGAGCAATTTAAAAAAAGCTATTTAGATTTTGATGAAAAAAATTTAATGATGTGAAAAAAATTTATGCTATTATTTTCGGGTTATGATAAAAAAATGATTGGAAATGACTTAAGAAAAATTAATAGATAAAAAAATATTCAAAAAGAAGAAATGGAAGAAATTAATAATGATTATGTTGCTTTGACTCGTGCTAAGAAAAAAATTTGATATTGCTTTTTGACGCCGAGGTTACGAAGGAAAAAAAGGGTATACAGATCCTTTGGCAAAGAGAATAATTGATGTTTACAAGGAAGAAAAATAAAAATGAATATGAATATGAAACAGGGTCAAATTGTAGAATCGGAAATTCCAGAAGAAACAACAGATACTTCAGATGTAAAAAAATTAGCGATAGTTTATTTAAAAACATATTTTAACGATGATAAATTAAGAATGGAAAAAAATCTTCAAATACGTTGGAAAAATGAGTTTAAGCGTAAAAAGGTCTTGCAATGCACTATTATTTTGAGCATATTTTTAAATGATTTGGAAAAATGATAAAATTATGGCAAAAATCAGCGTTGTACAGTCGATATGGAAATATGCTTGGAAAAAAATATTGTTGAGAATTTGGTAGAGATTGGATAAATTTATTTTTGGAAAAATGCTGAAATTTATGATTCGAAATATAAGGTGTATACGGAATTTGAGATTTTTGAATAAAGATGGTAAAAAAAGAGTTATCGATAGAATAAATATTGATGAAGAGAATAAGAAAGTTTATATTTTTGATTATAAAACAGGGGATAATCCTGAAGAAAATGAGAAGTATCAGTTGCAGATTGAGGAGTATAAGGAAATATTGGAAAAATAGACTTGGTAGAGAGTATGAGGTTATTCCAAAATTATTAATAATAGAATAAAAAAATATTGTAAATAATTTTATTGTATTATATTTATTAACTAAAAAGTGGTTCGTAAAAAAATTAAATATAGAGTAAAATTTTGATAAAAAAATAATTATAAATAAAAAAATATAAATAAAAATATTGAAAAAAATTTGATTTTATAAAGTAAAAATAATTGTAAGGATAAATTAATTAAAAATAAGGATGGTGTAATCATGAAATACTACGCAGGTATCGATTTAGGGGAACAAATACAAAAAAATAGGATTAGTTGATGAAGATGGAAATATTATTTTTTTACAACTATTGTAAAAACTGATTCGATGGAAGGATTTGAAAAAAACAATTCAAAGATTATCAAAAATCTTATTACAACAAGTAAAAAGTTTTGACTTGAACTTTGATGATGTGCAATCTGTTGAGGGTTGGAGTACCAGGGCCTGTATTAAATTCGAGAGTTGTTAAATTTTGGGCGAATTTTCCTTGGAAAAATGGTGTTGATTTGGCATTGGAATTTGAAAAAAATCTTGGGAAACCAGTAAAAGCAGATAATGACGTAAATGTTATTACGTTGGGAGAAATGTGGAAAGGTTCTGCACAAGGATATAAAAATGTTTTAGGATTAGCAATTGGAACTGGAATCGGTGGTGGAATTATCGTCGATGGTAAATTAGTAAGTGGTGAAAATGGAGCTGGTGGAGAAGTTGGTCACATTAAAGTTGAAAGAGATGGAAAACTTTGTGGATGTGGACAAAAAGGATGTTGGGAAGCATATGCATCAGCGACAGGATTGATAAGAGAAGCTCAAAGTAGATTGGCAGTTAACAAAACTAATGGATTGTATGAACAAGTAATAGGTAGAGATTTGGAAGCAAAAGATATTTTTGATGTTGCCAAAGAAGGAGATGCATTTGCATTGGATTTAGTAGATTATGAAGCAGATTATATTGCTTTGGGAATTGGAAATTTACTTAATGTTTTAGATCCTGAAATAGTAGTAGTTGGTGGTGGAGTTTCTTTAGCTGGAGATATTTTATTCGACAAAGTTAAAGAAAGATTGAAAAAATACGCATTCCCTTCAACAACAGAAAATCTAAAAATTGTTGCAGCTAGTTTAGGAAATGATGCAGGAATTTTAGGTGCCGCTTATTTAGGAATGATGTAATTAAATTTTTTTATTCAATGAAATTTAATAATATTTGTAGATTGGAAAAATTGTTTCAAGATGGTTAAAATCTATTTTGGAGCAATTTTTCTTCTTTTAAAAAAATATAGTGAAAAAAATATAGTGAAATTTTTTTCAACTTATAAAAGCAAGAATAGTTAGTTTAATTATTTTATAAAAATTTTTTTGGAAAAATTACAGAGGGAGAATTTATTAAATAGTGCAAGAACACTCGCAACTTTAGTCGTGAGATGAATTGTACGAAAATTTTAGTAAGCATATAGGGAAACTTGTATGTAGACACGGAGCAAAACCGTGCAACAAAGAAACTGAATTGCTGGGAACTCTTAAAGCTAGTATAACCACAACATAATACTTTCGTTCAAATATGGTATAAGTGTGAAGGTAGCGAAAGCAGAAAAAATATACTAGATGGTGCAAGGTTAAATCCTAAACATTATGATAATAGACAATCAGCAGCTAAGCCTGAAAAGGAAAGTTCAACGACTATCCCTCGTGAGGGGAGTACAATACAAGCGATAGGTATTGGAAGTGGTTTCGCCTAAGTCCTTGAAATAGGATATGGATAAGATATAGTCTGTGCTTGTTAGAGATAACAAGAAGTTCAAGGCTAATCTCCTTAATTTATTAAGGAGTATATATGCCATGAGAACTGCATAAGTAGTAGCGAACTTATGTGAACGACGCTTCCCACTGTTGTGGGGTTTTAAAAACTTTAAAAATATTTAAAAATAAATAAATAAAAATATTACTTTTTTTGACAGATAAAATATAGAATACATGGTATAATATCTCTGATGAAAAGGAGGTGATATCTATGTATTTAACTTTAAAAACAACAGGTAAAAACATCTTAGCAAAAAGGAGTTTAGAAATTTAAAATATTTATCTCATATAGCCAAGAACTTAACTAATGAAGCAATATATAATATTAGACAGTATTATTTTAATAAGAAAAAAAGTATTTAAGTTATAATGAAAAACTATAAAATACTTAAAAAAACAGTGAGAACTATAAGAAGTTAAATTCTAATATGGCTCAACAAATTCTAAAAAGAAGTAGACGGAAGTTTCAAATCATTTTTTTGGACTTTTAAAACTTGCTAAAAATGGTCAATATGATAATAAAAAAATAAAATTACCTAAATATCTTGCTAAAGATGGTTTTTACAACTCTTGTTATAGGTTTTGTAAGATTAAAAGATGATATTCTGATAGTTCCTTATTCAAATTCGTTTAAGAAAAACTCATCAGGAAGTTAAAATTAAGCTGCCACCAGTATTAAAAAGGTAAGAAAAATAAAAGAGATTAGAATAATACCAAAACAACATTCTAGGTACTTTGAAATTCAATACATTTACGAGGTAGAAGAAGTTCAAAGGGAATTAAATAAAGAAAAATGCACTAGGAATTGATTTAGGTATAGATAATCTTTGTACTTGCGTTACAAATGCTGGAACTTCATTCATAATAGATGGTAGAAAATTAAAAATCAATAAATCAATACTATAATAAGATAAATGCAAAATTACAAAGTATAAAAAGATAAGCAAAAGATTGAGTGCACAACATTAAGACAAAAGAGAATAACTAGAAAGAGAAATAATCGTATAAATGATTATCTTTCAAAAGTAGCAAGAATAATTGTAAATTATTGTCTTAATAATGATATAGGAAAAATTAGTTTTAGGATATAATGAAGATTTTTCAAAGAAATTCAAATATAGGAAGTATAAATAATCAAAACTTTGTAAATATACCATATGGAAAAATTAAGAGATAAATTAATATATTTATGTAAACTATATGGAATAGAAGTTAAACTGCAAGAAGAAAGTTATACATCAAAAAGCAAGTTTCTTTGATGGAGATGAAATTCGATATATGATAAAGAAAAATCCGCAAGAATATATATTCAGTGGAAAAAAAGAATAAAAAGAGGACTATATCAAACAAGCACAGGTAAACTCATAAATGCGGATTGTAATGGAGCATTAAATATATTAAGAAAAAGTAAAGTTGTGGATTTAAGTATCCTATACAATAGAGGTGAACTGAACACACCTAAAAGAATAAGGGTGGTGTAAAGCTATCAAACTTCTTAGAAAATTTTTAAATATTTTTAAAGATTTTAGAACCCTGCGACTTTAGTCGTGGGAGGTTCAGGAAAATATATACAAAGTATGGAGATAAAGGATTCACAAAATTGTATGGTGGCGATAAAGTAAAAAAAACTCATAAAAGAATAGAGGCTTGTGGAACTGCAGATGAGGTTTGTTCTTTGCTTGCGGTAGTTGTTGCAGAAATGCGAGAAAATGAGATTTTGGACGATATTAGAAAAGAGTGTGAGGAAATTCAGCAACAACTTTTTGATTGTGGAAGTGATTTGGCGACTCCAAGAGAATTGAGACCTTACAAGCAGAAAGAAGAAGATGTTAAGTATCTTGAACAAAGAATAGACGAATACATTTCAATTTTACCTAAAATGGAACATTTCATAATTCCTGGTGGAAGTAAAGTTTCAAGTTTTCTTCATATGGTCAGAACGGCAACAAGGAGATTAGAGAGAATAATGGTGGCATTAATTGATGAGGGTGAGGCTGTAAATGAGATTGGTTTGGTATACATCAATCGTTTGTCAGACTATTTTTTCGTAATCGCATGTGTCGTTAATTTGAAATTGAAAGTGGAAGAAACAGTTTATAAAAGAAGTCCAAAAGTATTCAGAACTAAAAAATAGATTATATAAGAGGATGGTGTTTGAATGAAAAAAATATTAATATTTTTTTATTGATTTTTATCTAACTTAACTTTCGGAGCACAAAAAAATGTCTTTAGATTCAAAAAGAAATTGATAAAATTTTTGGAGCAAGTATCAAAGGACTTTGATAGGGGAAACTCTCAAAAAGCTATATCAACATTAAAAAAAGAAAAATAGCTGAAGACCCTTCAAAAAAATTATTTATAAAGTGATACTTGGTTTTGCATATGAGGAAATGGGAAGAAAAAGTGAAGCGGAAAAAGAATTTAACGAAGCTGTAGAATTACAGAAAAAAATATCCTTTTTTTGCTGAAAATGGTGAAAAAAATATGATGTGAGATTATTAATCGGAGTGATCTATTTTTCAGAAAATTATTATGATGAAACGTTAAAATGGTTAAAAACAAGTTGACGATAAAGAATTTTACAAATCTACAGACGAGGAAAAGGGAATTTTTTTAGGAATTGTTAATTTTCAGGCAGAAAAATTATGAAGAAGCGAAAAAAATATTTGTTGCAGTCATATACTTATGATAAAAATAGGGGCGTCAGAAAATGTTCTGGGAATGATTTATTGGGAGGAAGGAAATCAAAAAGAAGCTCAAAAATGGTTTTTAAAAATCTTCAGATAAAGGAAATTCAGGAGCTCAAGCAAATTTGGGATCACTTTATTATGAACTAAATGATAAAAAAAGAATCGTTAAAATGGTTGGAAAAAAAGCCTATGAAACAGCGAGAAAAAGATAAAGATACTGAAAAAAATGGAAGAAATAAAAAGAAATGATAAAAGATGTAAAAAGATTCTCAAGAATAAAAAAACAGAAAGGGGAAAAATATGAAAAAAATATTTGATTTTATTATTATTAGTGGCGAATTTAGGGATTAGGAATACAAGGTTTTTTTCAGCTATGACGAGAGAAGAAAAAAATAAGTTTGGAAAAAGCAAATAGATGAAGCGTATGATAAGAATGACAATAAAAAAACGATATCTTTAGTTTCAAGATATGTAAAAGAGTTTCCTAATAATGCTGATTATTTGAATAAATTAGGAGTTCTGATGCTAACGAAAAATAATTACAAGGAAGCAGAAAAATGGTATTTAAAAAGCTATTGAAAAATGGGAACTTGACAGCAATTTCAAATTTGGCAGATAATTATTCTCAATTGAAAGATTACGAAAAAAAGCGATAAAAATATTATAAAGAGTATGAAAAAGTAGCAGATAATCCTAGAAATTATACTTGGATAGCAGCGGCATATGAAAAATTTGGAAGATTATAAAAATGCAAGAGAGTGGTATTTTAAAAGCACTAAAAACTGAAAAAGATGGATTTTCTGAAAAATCATTTAGGATTAATGGCTGATAATGAAGGAAATCAAAAAGAAGCATTAAAAATGGTATCAAGTTTCTGCACAAAAAGGATATCTATGGGGATATAGCAATTTAGCTACTACGTATATTGAATTGGGAGATTATGAAACTGCAGAAAAATGGGTAATTAAAGGATTAGATTTAGCTAAAAAATCGAAAGATTCTGATGTTGCGGCTGTAAAAAAAGAAATGCAAGATACTTATGATTACATTCAAAAGGTGAAATAGTATCTTAGAGGAAAAGAGATGATGAATATGGATTTTAAGATACATTCAAAATTTAAACCGACTGGAGATCAACCTGAAGCAATTGAAAAAATTGTCGAAAATCTAGAAAATGGGATTTCGGATCAAATTTTGTTAGGAGTTACAGGTTCTGGAAAAACTTTTACTATTGCAAATGTTATTGAAAGAGTAAATAGACCAGCATTAATAATGGCTCCAAACAAAACTTTGGCTGCACAGTTGTATAATGAATATAAACAATTTTTTCCAGAAAATGCAGTAGAATATTTCGTTTCATATTATGATTATTACCAGCCAGAAGCCTACATTATGCAAACTGACACATATATTGAAAAAGATTCTTCAATTAATGATGAAATTGATAAACTGCGACATGCGGCAACGGCGGCACTTTTAAACAGAAGAGATGTAATTATTGTAGCGTCAGTTTCAGCTATTTATGGATTGGGATCGCCAGAAGCGTATAAGGAAAAATCAATACCGATTGATGTTGAAACAAATGGTATTGATAGGAATGAGCTGATAAAAAAATTGATTTTATTGAGATATGAGAGAAATGATATAGCTTTTTGAGCGTGGGAAATTTAGAGTGAAAAGGTGATATTATTGATTTGCATCCATCGTATTTAGATACAGGATATAGATTTGAGTTTTTTTGGAGATGATTTAGAAAGTATTTCTGAGATAAATACGCTTACAGGGCAAAAAAATTAAGATGATAAAAAGAGTGACAATAATGCCAGCGACACACTATTTATCGACTGAAGATACTGAAAAAAATATTTTCTCAAATAAAAAAAGAAATGGAAGAAAGGGTTCATTTTTTTTCAAAAAAATGGACAATTGTTGGAAGCGCAAAAGAATAAAACAGCGAACAGAATACGATTTGGAAATGATTAATGAAATTGGTTATTGTAAGGGAATTGAGAATTATTCTAGATATCTGACTGGGAAATCTGAAGGAGAGGCACCAGATACGTTGATTGATTATTTTTCCTGATGATTTGGTTGTATTTCTTGATGAATCGCATATTTCTGTGCCACAAATAAATGGGATGTACAAAGGGGATAGAGCAAGAAAGCAATCATTGATTGACAACGGATTTAGGCTACCAAGTGCGTACGATAACAGACCATTGAAATTTGAAGAGTTTTTTGGGAAAATACCACAAGTAGTTTATGTTTCTGCAACTCCAAGTGATTATGAATTGGAACATTCTAATGGAGAAATTGTTGAGCAATTGGTTAGACCGACTGGAATTGTGGAGCCAGATATTGAAATTAGGGAAACTAAAAATCAGATTGATGATTTGATGGATGAAATAAAAGAGAGAACAAATCGAAGAGAACGGGTCCTTGTAACGACATTAACGAAGAAAATGGCTGAAGAGTTAACAGATTATTATTTGGAATTTGGGATAAAGGTAAAATATATGCACTCGGATATTGATACGCTTGAAAGAACGGAAATTATAAGGGATTTGAGAAAAGGAGTATTCAATGTTTTGGTTGGGATAAACCTTTTGAGAGAGGGCCTTGATATTCCTGAAGTTTCGCTTGTAGCAATTTTAGAAGCCGATAAAGAAGGATATTTACGTTCTAGAAGATCATTGATTCAAACGATGGGTAGAGCTGCAAGAAATGCACACGGACAGGTTATTTTGTATGCTGATAGAATGACAGGTTCGATGCAAGAAGCAATTGATGAGGTTAACAGACGGCGTGAAATCCAAGAAAAATACAATAAAGAGCATAATATAAATCCAAAAACTGTTGAAAGACAAATAGAAGAATCGCTTGTAGATTACGAAATTGAACAAGAAGATAAAATTAATAAGGCTAAAAAAGAATATAGAAGTCAATTTGAAATTGAAAAAGAAATTAAATCACTTAATAAAAAGATTCAAAAAAATTGGCAGAAGAACTTAATTTTGAGGAAGCGATTAAATTAAGAGATAAAATGAATGAATTGAAGAAAATATTGTTAGAATTGTAAAAAAATTAATATAGCCTAAAAGATATATAAATATTGACTTAGAAGCTAATAATAAATTAAGTAAAAGAAAAAAATAAAAACAAAAATTTAATAAAAAAATCTATTGAAATTTTTTTCGAAAAATATTGTAAAAATAGACAAGATAATTAATTAAATAAAGAAAATAAGGAGAATAAGATAATGTCTAAAAAATGAAAAAGAAGTGAAAGAAGCAGTTAAAGAATTAACTTTAACAAAAAAGAAAGAGAAGGATTAAACGAAGACGAAATTAGAAATTTATTAGTTAATAAAAGCAATCTTAGAAGAAGCAAAAAAATATAAATTCACTGATGAAGAAAAAAAGAAGAATTTGATTATTTCTTCACAAATGAAAAAAATGTAAATATTTCATTGCTAAATCTATCGAAGATAAAATTTCAATCAATGAAAATGATATTACAAAAAATTTATACAGAAAACAAAGCTAGTTTTGATGCACAAAACATTCCTTTTTTTCTCAAGCAAGAGAAAGAATCCAAAGAGATTTATTAAATCAACAAGTTGCAGTTTTAGAAGGAGATGAAATTTCAAAATTAGTAGATGAAATGGCTAATTCAGTAGAAATCACTAAAAAAAGAAATCATTTTCTCAAAAGGAAATTCAGAAGTAATCAAAACTATTATCATTAGTAAAGTTATTTCAGAAGAAATGAATAAAGGAGACTTCTTGGAAAAAAATAAAGAAGATATCGAAACTATCGAAAAACAATGTTTACATCAATTTCTATTTAGATTTACAAATTAGAAAAAAACTGTAACAGTAACTCAAGAAGAAATCGTTGAAATTTATGAAAATGAAAAAAAGGTAAATTAGGAAATATTACACCTAACGATGCTTACCAACAAATTGGAAATGGATTAATTAACAATAAAAGCAATCAATGAAAGAAATAATTTAATCAACAAAATTGCAGAAGATTACAAAGTAGAAGAATTAACAAAAAAATATGCTGAAGAAAAAAATAAACAAAAAAATAAAAAAAGTAAATTAAATTATTTGAAATATGGTCATGTTTTTTTATGATAAAGATTGTTTTTTTCATAAAATTTGACCATATTTAATTTTTTTATTGTATAATATAAAGTGAAAAAGTCTGAAAAAAATAAAAATTAAAAAGCGCCAGATCTTAATTTTAAATATAAAAATTATATTAAATATAAGATGACGAGGAAAAAGAGTTATCGAAAATTCGGCGGATGCTCTTTAGGTTATCACAACCTTAATAATATACAAAAACTATTAAGAAATTATAGCACAAAAAGTATTATAGTGATTGTTTTTTTCAGATAAAAAAATTAATATTTGAAAAAGGAGAAAATATGTGCGGAATAGTAGGATATATCGGTTCACAAAATGCGCAAGATTTTTGTAATTGATGGATTGGAAAAAAATTAGAGTATAGAGGATATGATTCAGCGGGAATAGCTGTAAATACAGGGAAAGATCGTTTTGAAATTGTAAAAAAAGTAGGAAGATTACAAAATTTGGAAGATGCTTTAAAAGAGCATCCTTTAAAAAGGTCATAGTGGAATAGGGACATACAAGATGGGCAACTCACGGAAAAACCATCTGATGTAAATTGCATCCACATTTTAATAAAGATAAAACTTTAGTTGTTGTGCATAATGGAATTATTGAAAATTATTTGGAATTGAAAAAAAGATTTACAAGCTAAAGGGTATGAATTTATTTCAGAAACAGATACAGAAGTTGTAGCTCATTTGTTGGATAGCTTATACGAAGGAGACTTGTTAGAAGCAGTAAAAAAATTATTGAAAAATTATTAAAGGAGCTTACGCTTTAGGAATGATGTCTATTTCAGAGCCAGATAGAATTATAGCGGCTAGAAAAAGAAAGTCCATTAATCGTAGGGTTTAGGAAAAAGGTGAAAAATTTTTATTGCTTCTGATATTCCAGCTATATTAAAATATACGAGAGATGTTTATTTGATTGAAAAATAATGAAATTGTTGAAATTAAAAAAAGATTCAGTAAAAAAATAATGGATACAGAAGGAAATGAAGTTTCTAGAGATGTTACACATGTTGAATGGGATATGGAAGCAGCTTCAAAAGGTGGTTACGAATATTTCATGGAAAAAGAAATTTACGAACAACCAAAAAGTTTTAATGGAAACTTTAAATAGTAGAGTAGACGAAAAATAAAAATATTAATTTTGATGATGCAGGATTGACAAAAGAATACTTAGAAGGCGTTAGAAGCATTTATATTGTAGCTTGTGGAACTGCTTATCATGCTGGATTAGTTGGAAAAATATATTATTGAGAAAAAAACTAGAATAAAAAGTAGATGTAGAAGTAGCATCTGAGTTTAGATATAGAAATCCAGTGATTGATGACAAAACATTGATTATTGTTTTAAGTCAATCAGGTGAAACATTGGATACGTTGGAAGCTATGAAAGAAGGTAAGAGACATGGTGCGAAAAATTGTGGCTATAACAAATGTTGTTGGATCGTCAATAGCTAGAGAAGCTGATCATGTAATTTATACATGGGCAGGACCTGAAATAGCCGTTGCTTCAACTAAAGCATACAGTACTCAAAATGATGATTTTATACTTATTGGCAATCGATATGGCTTATAAATTTAATAAAAATAACAAGAGAAGAATATGAGCATGATATTAATTCATTGTATAATTTAAAAGAACATGTTGAAAAAAAGTATTGGACATTCAGAAAATGTTGAAAAAAAGCTGCAGCTAAAATATTGGATCAACATAGTATCTTCTATTTAGGAAGAGGTTTAGATTATATGATAGCAGTAGAAGGGGCTTTAAAATCTAAAGAAATTTCTTATATTCATTCAGAAGCCTTTGCATCAGGAGAATTAAAACACGGAACAATTGCATTAATTGATGAGGGAGTACCAGTAGTAATTAATGTTACTCAATCAGACTTATTTGATAAATCAGTTTCAAATATAAAAGAAGTAGCTGCAAGAGGAGCTTATGTAATTGCAATAGCTAAAGAAGGTAATACAATAGTGGAAGAAGTAGCCGATGAAGTGTTTTATATACCTGCTGTTGAAGATGAGTATACAGGATTTTTATCAATTATTATTCACCAATTATTAGCATATTACTTATCAAAAATTAAAAGGTAATGATGTTGATAAACCAAGAAACTTAGCAAAATCAGTAACAGTTGAATAGTAAAAAGGATTAAGAAATAAGCTAAAGAAAAAAATAAGAAATGAGCCAACAATTCTAAAGGAGGTTCGTTTCTTATTTAGTTTACACACTTTTGCTTTGTTTTTTTATTGAGTAAACATTAGTTAATAATGTTATTTCAAGTTAAAAAAACAATGAAAAAAACAAAAATTTTTGATCAATGAAGATTACGTGAAAGGAGAAAGATCTCGATTTAGAAAGTCACATAAAAAAACAAGTTAAGATTTAATAGCAAATATACATTTTATTTTCTACTCAAATCAAGAAAAACACATTTATCTTTTAATTTGTTTTAATTATAAATCGAAAAGTATTAGTATATGAGACATCGTTGTAATTTATATATAAATAAAATAAAAACAAGTACATGGAAGACTTTTGAATAAGGCTTTGATTAAAGAAAATGTGAAGGACTACAATGCTGAGCAAAAGTAGGATTTTAGAAGTTCTTTGGGAAGAAGGAAGTATCAGTAATAAAGAAATTTCTCAAAAAAATCAGGATTGGCATTAAATACGTTAACAACAATGCTGAATCGGATGGAAGATGCTGGTTTGATTATGAAAGAAGTAGATGAGAATGATAGAAGAAAGACGATTGTAAGTTTGACAAGAAAGTCTAAGAGATTGAAAAAGAAATTTGATTAAAAAAATTTAGTCAGCGTATATAGAAATATATGCGTAGAGATGGATATGAGAGCCATCCAATACTACTCGAATTGCTGGAAAATCCTAAAGCTAGTTTGACTACAACATAATATCTTAAAAATATTTTGAGATATAGGTGTGAATGTGGCGAAAGCAGAAAAAACAAACTAGATGGCATAAGGTTAAATCCTAAGTGCTAGAGTAATGGAAGATCAGCAGCTAAGACTGAAAAGTAAAGTTCAACGACTATTCCTCTTGAGGGAAGTACACCAAAGTTGGTGGAAGTGGGTAGACCCTAAACGGGTAAAGCCGTAGGATAAGATATAGTCTGTGCTTAATAGAAATATTAAGAAGTTCAAGATATTCTTGTTTCTTTAACAAATTAAGGAATAAGAATATTGAGAGAACTGCATGAGAAGTAACGAACTTATGTGAACGACAATCTTTAAAACAATTGAGTTTAAATAAAATAAGGCTTGGTTGTAGTAAGATTCAGAATATAGTAGAAGGTTTAGTATCAGAGATTTTTAAAGATTTTAAAGATGAAGAAATTATAGAATTAGAAAATTACTTAAACAGAGTTTTAAGAAATTCTGAAATAGCTGAAAAAAATTAAACTATAAATAAAAATAGTGGGAGTTTTGGCTCCTGCTTTTTGTAGAGAATTAAGGATTTGTGAAAAATTAATTGAAGTAAAATGATAAAAATAAAATGTACTCGAGAAATTAACTATGAAAAATTTCAAAAGTACATTTTTTTATTATATTTATTAAGAATAATTTTTTTATTCCAGTCAATATTTACAACTAATATGAAAAAAATAAAAAAATCCAGCTAAGATGTTTGAAAAATAAATTTCCCCAGAAAACTGAATAAAGTCCTAAAGTTGATTTTGTGAATAAGATAAATAAATATCTAAAAAAACCAAATTCTTAAAATTGACATAAACATTGGAACTTTTGTACGGGCAAGAGCGATGAAAACTCCTTGACAGACACAGAAAATTCCAAATCCGATAACGGAATAGTGTAAATATTCAATGCTCTGTTAGCAATGTCTAAAACGGCTTTTTCTCTTGTAAATGAAAGCGTAAAAACATTTGAAAAAAAGGTAGTGTTGATGTAATAATAAATAAAGCGATGACGATACTTGTAGTAATTCCGCAATAAAAATATTTTTTTGATTTTTTTCAATGTTTCCAATACCTAAATTCATACTAATCATGCTTGTTACGGTTGTTCCGATTGAAGCTGGTAAAATAAAACAAATGGAATTAATGTTTGAGGCAATTCCTTGAGCATTTAATGCAACAGCTCCGTAATGTTCAACTTCTTTATTAATTAGGAAAAATCCTAAATAAATTAACATGTAGCTAATCATTGATGGAAATCCAATTCGTAATAATTTTTTTACAATTGGTGCAATAAATCTATATTTTTTTAATTCCAATCGCATTTCGTCTTTTTTTATAAATAAATCGTGATACATCCAAATTGTAACGACAATGTATGAACAAAGTGTTGCTAAAAACAGCTCCAACAATTCCCATTCTTAAAAAAATACAAGAAAAATTGTATTGAAAAATTATTTTTAAAAATTAATAGAATGAAAACCCTAATAAATGGCACTTCTGGTCGTCCAACAGAATTTTTTGCCGCATTATAAATTGAAGCAAGAAAATTGAATGGAATGACTAACGAGTAAAGAGAAATATAGATAAACACGTACTGTTTTATCTCAGGTGTCGTAAATTTAGCTATGAAAAATGCTAGAAAAATACAGACAGGAATCAATCCTAAACCAACCAAAAAACTAAAGACAAAAATTTGAAGCGTCGTTTCTTTTACTGCACGAATAATTCCACGACCATAAAGGTTCCCAATCATAGCCATAGCAGCAACACCAAGTCCTTGCGACAATGCAATCATAATATTTAAAATCGGCTGACTAAATGAAACTGAACTCGCAACAAGCACTCCTCCCAAATTATTTAGAAAAAGTCCATCTGACAAAGGAATAAGTGCTTGAATTATCCCAACCATAAGCGTAGGAATTGATAAAAATAAAAGTGTGCTTAGGATATTTCCATTTAAAATCATGTTACGGCGTTCTTCCGTTGATTGTTTTTTGAATAACATAATTTTTCCTTTCTGATAATATTTTGATTATCTATTCTTTATTTTTTTCTAATGAATATAAACTCTATTTGATAATTTTAACATATTTTTCTTGAAAATTTGAAACTTTTTTTCTTTTTCTTAAATATTTTTATTATGAAAAAGTTTGCTAAAAAGCTCAAAAATTAATTGATATGTTACACTAAGATAAAGATAAAGTAAATTATATTAATTCATTGGAATAATTATGGAAATGTTGTAAAAATAATAAAATGAATTAATTATTAAAATATAATTATTATGGATTTCTATGAAATGTTAGGTTAAATAATAAAAAAAATATAACTTTTTGTTTAATTTATCGTTTTATAGGAGAAAAATAATAAGAAAAAAATTAAAAAGCTTAATAAAAAAATGAAAAATTTTGATAAATGAGGTGAAAGATTATGACAAATAGCTTAAGAAAAATTAGCAAAAGATTTAAAAAGCCTTTGCTAAAAAGATGTAAAGACTTTTAAATATACAGAACAAGCATTGTTTGTATTTTTGTTATGTGGAATAGTTGGTTTTGCTGATGTAACAACAGCACCAACAGATAAAAGCTATTCAAAATCAAAGACAAGAAATAACAACGTCGATTGGAGATATGCGACAACAATTCAAAAGAGTAAAATCAGAAAACGACAAATTAATGAAAAACTACAACTTAGAATTGATCCAATTAATGGAACAAGGAGATCATGTAGTTAAATCGCCTTGGAGTTCTTGGCAATACGGAGCTAATACAATTTTGAACGACTGGCATGGAAGCTATAAAGGTCGTGGGGATAAAAAACAGAAATATCCTTATGAGGGTATATTTGAAAGAAGTAATGACTTATTTTTAAGAAATGTTTCTCCTGATAGTGAGTTGTATGAAACTTATACATCATCAATAAATGAGCTATTTTCACATCCTGCAACAACTTCTACTATAAAAAAAATGGGAGGTAGTACAGGATATGGACTGGCAAGTACTATTGCAAATCAGGAACCAATAGCTTCAATAGAATTAGGAGCTTCTGTAAAACCAAAGAATATAAGTAAATCACCAATAACAGTGACACCACCAAGAATTACGGTAAATGCGGTTACTCCTTTGAATACACCTCAGCCACCTGCCCCACCACAATTACCAAGAATAGAAATAGAAACATTTAACCCAGTGGCACCGGCTCCAATACAAGTGTCATTGTCAACACCACCTACTTTCAATATTAAGTTAGGTTCTTATCGTAATAATATGACACAAAATGTTGGAAAACCTGATGGAGATAGAATAAATAAATATGGAGCTGGGTACTCTGTATTAGGTAGTGGAAATGTTAGTATAGATAATAATACAACTCAAGTTCAAAATGAGGCACCTGCTGTTATTTATGCATGGGGGAATGGACCATCAACTGCAATTCCAGGGACTAGTCATGATGCCGCACTTTTAAAAGCATATTTTGATGTTGGTGGAAATAATGGAACAGTCACTTTGGCAAAGGATTTAACAATCAATTCTATAAATAGTTTAAATGCAGCAGAAAGAGCAACAGAAAGAGCCAATGGAAGAGCTTGGAATGATCAAGATTTCTTTGTAGGTGGAGTTAGAATTGCAACACTTGACAATGCAACAAATAAAACTATTAGAAATGAAGCTAACATTAATTTAGCAGGTCCACTTGCAGTTGGTTTTGAAATACAAAGTGATACTTTCGGAGCAGGTAAAAGAGAAGTAATAAATGCAAACCTTATAACTGATGAGGCCGAATCAGGAGATGAATATAGAGGCCCTAATGGTTTAGGAGGATTACGTGTTGGAAACCAAAATAATCCATCAAATGAAAAAACTATTTCACTTTCTCCAAATTTAGGTGGAAATGATACCCCAGGAGGGCTTAAAATTTCAAGAACTCCTGACATAGTTGATGGTAATGGAAGAATTTTAACTCGAGGAGGTTATGTAGGTTATAAAATAGGGTTAATATTGACCTATGAAAATGATGATTCAAGGGCAAATAGTGATTATAGACTAATTAATGATGGAACTATAAAATTTATGGGAAAAGAGCTCTATTGGAATTCAAATATTTGCTCCAGATTCTCCAAATACTAGAATAACAGTCCAAAAATAATAGTAATATCAATATGGGTGGAATAGAAAGTTATGGATTAAAAACTTTCATCAAGAGTATCAAATCAAGGTATGACTTTTTGAAAAATAATGGAAATATTAATATTTCAGGTGCAGGAGGAAACTCACTTTCATCAGGTATAGCTATATTGGAAGACACTAATTTAACAGGAAATGCTTCAATAAGAGCTTACACTGGAAAGGTTCTAAATAAAAAAAATATTAATGTTTCAGGTGGTCAAGGTAATACAGGTATGGTTTTAATCAATAAAGCCAACGATGATATTACTAACGAAATTGGTGGAAATATAACAGTTACCGGAGCTAAAAATATTGGTATGAGAGCAGATTTAGGAACAGTAGCTACTGATGATGCTGATACTGCTACTACAAGATTGTTGCCAACAGCAATAAATAAAGGAAAAATAATTATAGATGATGGGGATCAAAATATTGGTATGGTAGCAAACAACTCTGCTGGAACAATAACTGTTGGAAGTGAAACAGTAATGAAAAATAGAGCAGTTGCAAAAAATGGAGGAAATATTCTCTTTAATGGAGTATCTAAAAAAGGTATAGGTCTATTTGCAAAAAATGGTGGAGAAATCATAAATAGCGGTATTATAAAAGGTAATAGTACAACTCTTGAAGAAACAATAGGTATGGTAATCCAACCTAACAGTGGAACACTTATAGCAAATGGAACAAATACAGGAACAATAGAATTAAAAGGTAAAAAGGTCACTGGAGTATATAACCAAGGTGTTTTTGATATGACAGCTGGTTCAATTACAACATCTGGTGAAAAATCTATATCATTGTATGCTAATAATGGAGCTACAACAAAAATTTCAAAGGGAAGCATAACTGCTGAAAATGCTGCTTTAGGATTATTCGCTGATAATACAACAATAGAATTAGGGGCAAGTACAGGAACAGATGCTCCTACATTAAATGCAAGTGGTAAAGGAACTTTATTGTTCTATAATTATACAGAGGATACTTCAACAACTCCAATAACTTATAATCCTAATGGAAAATTTAAGCTTAATCAAGATGTAATTGCTAATATAACAGGAGGAGCAACAGCTTTTCACTATAAAGATTCTGCAACAGCTACTTCAATATCTCAAAAATTAGATGCGATGTTTGCTCATACTACAGGAAGTGTGGCTGGAAAGAAAGTAAAAGTAAAACTAGATGAACCTTCAACTTTATTCGTTTTAGAAAATACAACACCATCTAGTGCTGTTATACCACTATCAAGTGCTAATTTAGCAAGTATTAATGCTTATCTTGGACATAGAGTAGAAATAGATTCAACTTCAGATCCTTTTAAAGTATATAAAGTAACTAAAGGAAGATTGAATGTAGATGAAAATGTAGACCTAGATAATCATACAGGAGCATCAAAATCTAACTATTATAGAGTTGATTTCTTGAACTCAGCAGTCACTGTTGAAGCAGGTAAAAAGATGAGTGGAACTGATACAGCACCAATTAAACAAGTTATTGCACAGGCTAACTATGCTGGAGCAACAGGTACAAGTAATATAGATGTTATAAATAATGGAGAAATAGAATTCTCTAAAAAAGGTGGAACAGCAATAGCTGTAGACTATGGACAAGCTACAAATAATGGAAAAATTACAATGAACGCAGCAAATGGAACAGGAGAAAATAGTATAGGGCTATTTGGAGCATCTAGTTCTAAGTTAGAAAATAGTGGAACAGGAGAAATATATCTTGGAACTAATGGTGTTGGAATTTGGGGAGCTAATAAAAATACCTACTTCAGTATCAACTTGGAATAAAAAAATATAAATATTACAAATGCAGGTAAGATTATTGGACTTAATGGTAAAGAAGGAATATTTGGTATCTATGCTAATAATGATAAAATAGCTTATCCTGCTGCTTTATCTACTATAAATCATTCAGGATTAATAGATTTATCTCTAAATAAAAAGAGTGTAGGTATCTATATGAAAAAAATGGTGATTTAACATCAACTGGAGATATATCTGTAAAAGAAGGAAGTGTTGGAGTAGATGCTACAAATTCAAATGTAACAATAAATGGAGGTACTTATACAGTAGGAAAAAGAATCAGTTGGATTTAAATTAACTAATGTACCTACAACTAAAAAGCTTCTTAGGTAACTCAGGAAATCTTTCTATAACAGATACAGGTTCTGTTGCTTATCTAATTAGTGGTTCTAATTTTGAATCAGTAGTTAATTTTACTGATAATTTAACTTTGAATTCAACAAAGGCTTATACATATATTAATACAAATGCTAGTACATTGAAATATGAAAATACTAAAACTATAGCTAATGATGATTCAATATTTATAAATGCAGCAGGTTCAAATGTTACTTTAAAATCTGCAAATGATATTAGCTCTACAAATAAAAACAATAACTGGAGTATATTCAACTAGAAGTACTGTTAAAAATGAAGGAAAAAAATATCATTAACTGGAGATGGATCATCTGCTTTATATGCTGAAGGAAGTACAGTGTCAAACGAAAGTACTGGAAAGATAACTGTAGGTAAAGAAGGTTCAGGAATTTATGTTAAGTCTATAACAACTGCACCAGCAGCACCAGCTTCAGGAACTAACCATGGAGAAATAACTATAGGAGAAGCTTCAGTTGGAATGCGTGCAGAAGATGCAACAATTATAAATGAAACTACTGGTAAAATTCTAAGTACAGCTGAAAAAGCTACTGGAATGTCACAAAGTGGTGGAAGTCAAAATATAACAAATAAAGGTATTATAACATTGACAGGAGATAAATCAACAGCTCTACATTCTGAAGGAATAACAACTGCAGGACATAAAGTTATTAATACAGGAGATATAACTGTTGGAGATTCTTCTAATGAGTTGACTCCAAGTGTAGGTATCTACTCTGCAAATGGAACAAATAGTACAGTAGAAAGCTCTGGAAAGGTAATTGCTGGAAATAAATCAACAGCTATCTATGCTGGAAATGTAAACTTAACAGGAAACTCTGAAACAAAAGCAGGAGACGGAGGAATAGCAGTTTATTCAAAAGAAGGAACTGTAAATATTTCTGCAAATTCAAAGATAACTACTGGAGCTACATTAGGTGCAGGAAAAGAAGGAGTTGGAGTATATCTGGCTGGAAATAGCCAAGTTCTTAATAGTGATACTAATAAATTAAATATTGGTCAAGGTTCATTTGGATACGTAATGACTGGACAAGGTAACACTGTTAGAACAGGTGTAGCAGGGGCACCAGGAGAAGTAACTCTTTCTGATGACTCAGTATTTATGTACTCGGCAGATAAGATAGGTATTGCAAGAAACTATACTAATATAAAATCAACAGGAAATGAAAACTATGGTATCTATGCACTAGGTGCAGTTGAAAACTATGGAAATATTGATTTTAGTAATGGTATAGGAAATGTAGGAGCATATAGTTATGTAGAAGGAGCAACTTCAACACCTAATGCTATTAAAAACTATGGAGTAATAAGTGTTTCTAAGTCAGACTTAAGAACTAATCCTAATGACAAAAAATATGGTATAGGAATGGCTGCAGGATTTACAGAAGAAGTTCCGGTAGGTTCAGGAAACTATGTGACAAGAGGATTAGGAAATATAGAAAACCACGGAATAATAAAAGTTACAGATCCTGACAGTATAGGAATGTATGCAACAGGAGCAGGTTCAAGAATTGTAAATGCAGGTACAATAGAATTAAGCGGATCAAAGAGAAATATAGGTATATTTGCTGAAAATGGAGCAGAAGTAATCAATACAGGAACTATTACAACTGTAGGAACAGGAAACGTAGGACAAATAGGGGTAGCAATAAGAAAAGGAGCTACTTTAAATAATACAGGAACAATTCATATAGATGCATCTAAAGGATATGGAGCATTTGTAGCCGGTGGAATAATCATTAACCGTGGTAATATAACTGTTAGCGGTGGAGCAGTTGATGTAAAAGAATTGACAGCTGCAGATACTTCAAAACAGGTACAGGATTCTCCTGATGGAATAAACAAGATAAGAATTCATGCACCAGCAGGAGCATCAGAGGCTAAAATAATTGCAAATGGAGTAGTTCAGACTCCAACAGTAGTTCATGTACAGGCAATACCAAACAGAAAACCTAATGATATACCAACTTCATCATTGGGTATGTACATAGATACGTCAGGAATAAATTATACAAGACCTATAACTAATATTGGAGCTTTAGCCGGATTAACTGAATCAGATTTAATTATAGGAACAGAAGCTGCAAAATATACTACATCTAAGTACATTCAATTAGGACAGGACATAATTGATCCATATAACGATATGATAAGAACATCAGGAATAGAAAAATGGAATATCTATTCAGGTTCATTAACTTGGATGGCATCAATAACTCAGCTTCCAGATTATACAATAAAAAATGCTTATTTAGCTAAAATACCTTACACAGTATGGGCAGGAAGAATGGCAACACCTGTAGAAGCAAAAGATACATATAATTTCTTAGATGGACTTGAACAAAGATACGGTGTTGAAGAACTAGGAACTAGAGAAAATCAGTTATTCCAAAAATTAAATTCTATTGGAAATAATGAAGAAATATTATTCTATCAAGCAACAGACGAAATGATGGGACACCAATATGCAAATGTTCAACAAAGAATCAACGAAACTGGAAGCCTACTTGATAAAGAATTTAGATACTTGCACGATCAATGGAGAAATCCTTCTAAACAAAACAACAAAATTAAAGTATTTGGTATGAGAAATGAATACAATACAGATACAGCTGGAATCATTGATTATACAAGTAATGCTTATGGAGTAGCTTATGTTCATGAAGATGAAACTCTTAAATTAGGAAATTCTTCTGGATGGTATGCTGGAGCAGTAAATAATAACTTTAAATTCAAAGATATTGGAAAATCTAGAGAAAATCAAACTATGATAAAAGTAGGAATCTTTAAAACAATGTCACCTTACATGGATCACAATGGTTCATTGAGATGGACAATTGCAGGAGATGTTTTTGCAGGTAGAAATGAAATGAAACGTAGATTCCTAGTTGTTGATGATATCTTCAATGCTAAAGGAAATTATACTTCTTATGGTGCCGCATTCAAGACAGATTTAGGATATGATATCAGAATGTCTGAAAGAACTCATTTGAGACCATATGGTGCGTTGAAAATGGAATATGGAAGATTTAGCAGCATAAAAGAAGATGACGGAGAAGTTAGATTAGAAGTAAAAGGAAATGACTACTTCTCAGTTAAACCAGAAGCTGGAATAGAATTCAAGTATGTTCAACCAATGGCAGTAAGAACACAGTTGTCAGTTGGATTATCAGCTGCATATGAAAATGAATTAGGAAGAGTAGCAGATGGTAAGAATAAGGCAAGAGTAAGATATACAGATGCTGACTGGTTTGGAATCAGAGGAGAAAAAGAAGACAGAAGAGGAAACGGTAAATTCGACTTTAACTTAGGTGTAGACAACACTAGATTCGGAGTAACTGTAAATGCAGGATACGACACTAAAGGAAGCAACATCAGAGGTGGAATCGGATTTAGAGCAATTTACTAATTAAAAAAATAATCATGACATTTTTGAATTAAGTTTCAAAATGTTGTGATTCTATAATTATGGTTTTAAATTATTTGTCATATTACATAAAACAAAAAGATAGCCTAAATTTATGAATTATGCCAGAACACTCGCGACTTTAGTCGTGAGATGAATGGCATATTTTTTGTTTACAAAAAAATTTGAAATAGTTAAATATATATAGTATAATAAAAAAATGATAATAAAAAAATATCGAATATTTATTTTGGAAGAGGATAGTGATTCAATTCAATATCATATAGTGTGTGTGTAAAATATAGAAGATACATCCAAACTCAAAAAAAGAAAGATGAGAAGGAGGAACTATGGCGAATTATGTATTGACATTAGCTTTAAAAAAACTGAACTATGGCAAGAACATATTTTAGAAAAAGAGACTAAACATAGCCAGAATGATATATAATTCTTGCCTTAGTGAAATTCTTAAAAGACATAGAAAAATGATAAATTCTTCTGAATATAAAGAAATCAGTAATTTAGATAAAAAAAGAGCAATCTAAAAAGATATAAAGAATTAGATAAAAAAATATTCAATATCTAAATTTGAATTAAATAAATATGTGAAACCTATGACACAAAAAAATTTAAAAAAGAATATAGGTTCTCAAATGGGACAAGAATTAGCTGAAAGAGCTTTTTGCGACTTATGAAAAAAATATAAGTATGGTAAGGCTAAAAAAAGTATATTTTAAAAGTTATGAAAATTTCTATTCTGTTAGAGAAAAAAAGGGAATATTACAGGACTTAGATTTTTTTAAAGAAGATTGTTGTATATCTTGGTTAGGGCTTAAAGATTCCAGTAATAATAAAAAAATAATGATAAATATGCACAAAGTTGTTTTTTTAGATAAGTTATTGTATTGTAGATTACTTAAGAGGGTCGTAAATGGAAAAAAATAAATATTACGTTCAAATAACTTTTGAGGGAACACTTCCTAAAAAAACATAAAGTTGGTGGAGAAAATGAAATTGGAATTGATATAGGAACTTCAACAATAGCAATTGTTAGTGATAATAAAGTAGAATTAAAGATTTTAGCTGAAAAATATAGAAATAAATGAAAAAGAAAAAAACAAGGCTACAAAGAAAACTAGATAGACAGAGAAGAGCAAATAATCCTAATAAATACAATGCTGATGGTACTATTAATATAGAAAATAAAGAAAAATGGAAAAAGAGTAAATCATATGTAAAAACAAAGTTAAAACTTTCAAATTTACAGAGAAAAAAATCGCAGAGAAAAGGGAACAATCTCATAATATTTTTAGCGAATAGTATACTAGAAATTGGAACAATAGTAAAAGTTGAAAAATATGAATTTTAAAAGCTTTTACAGAGAAGAAGCAAGAAAACTGAAATATCTGAAAAAAACTGGAAAATTTAAAAAAGAAAAAGAGATTTGGAAAATCATTATCAAATAGAGCACCCGCATTATTAATTGAGATAATAAATAGAAAAATTAGAATATATTGGAAAAAAATATAATAAAAAAATTGATACTTTTAAAGTAAAAAGCTAGTCAACTAAATCATAGTACAAATGAATATGAAAAAGAAAAGTCTATCAAAAAGATGGGTAGAAATATTAGGAAATAAAAATACAAAGAGATTTGTATTCTGCATTTTTAATAAAAAAATGTAAAAGAAAAATTTAGAAGAAGTAAATATAGAAAAAGCACAAAAAGGAATTTAAAAATTTTTGTTAAATTGCATAATGAAGAAATTGAAAGAATAAAAAAAGGAAATGTAAAAAAACATTAAAATGTATGGGATTTTAAAAATAAAAAAACTGGTTTTGAACCGAGCCAACAGGATGTAAATGTTCTCAATGGAGAGCTTGTCCATTAAAGTCTTAAGGAAATTAGCTAGTATTTGAATATTAGATATTCAAAAAGAAACTAAATAGTACTTAAGAACCTCGCAACTTCAGTCGTGAGAGGTTCAGGAGGGCTATTTTTTTGTTTATTGAGAAAAAAATTCTTTTGAAGTGTTTACAAATAAAGAAAAAAATTTAGTATAATGTAAAAACAAGATAGAGGTGCGGTTTTTTTAAGAGTAGATTTATGGAGAAGGTCAATTCGATGAAAATAACTTGAAAGGGGAAATCGCCGAAGTACAAAGAGTGACGAACTTTGCTACTGGGGTCTATGGAGAATATCTATAGGACTGTCATTATAATGTGTAATGGTGAGCTGTCAGATATATAAATGTGATTTTTGATTTTTAGATTATATAATTTTATATGCTGATGTTCGTTGTCAGCATTTTTTTATTTGTAGAAAAAAATTTACAGAAGAAATTTTTTTAGGAAAGGAAAAATTTGTGAAAGTATGAAATTATTTTGGAACGGCAAAAAAATTAATGAAAAAGGTAATTTATCAATAGGAGGAGTTGATACAATAGAGTTGGCAAAAGAGTTTAAAACGCCACTTTATGTAATGGATCAGGAATTGATTGAAACGACTATTGATAAAATGAAAGAGGCTTTTCAATCATCAAGATTTAAAACAAGAATAGCTTATGCAGGGAAAGCGTTTTTGACAACTGGGATGATTAAATTGGTTGAATCTAAAGGATTGGATTTAGATGTTGTGTCTGGTGGAGAATTGTATACGGCACATAAAGCAGGATTTCCGATGAAAAGAGTGCATTTGCATGGGAATAATAAATTGGTGAATGAGATTGAAATGGCTGTTGAATATGGGATTGATACGATTGTTGTAGATAATGAAGATGAAATTGCTAAGATTGAAAAAGTTTGTAAGGAAAAAGGTAAGAAACAAGCAGTTTTAGTGAGAATTGATCCAGGAATTGAGGCACATACGCATCACTATATAAAAACTTCAGGACTTACATCGAAATTTGGGATTTCACTTTTCCAAGAAAATTTGATTGATATTGTAAAAAGATTGAATGATAGTCCATATATTGAATTTAAAGGGTTCCATACACATATTGGTTCGCAAATATTCCAATCTGCATTCTTTATTTTTGCGTTAGATGAAATTTTCAAATATTTGGATAGATTGAAAAAAGAATTAGGAATTGTAGTTCACACAGTAAATATGGGTGGAGGATTTGGAGTTTATTACAAAAATGGAGATGATCCTAAACCAATAGAAGAAGTGCTTAGCGAAATTATAACTTATACTGAAGCAATGGAAATTAAATATCAAATTGGATTTAAAGAACTTTGTATTGAGCCAGGAAGAAGTATTGTTGGAAATGCGGGAACTACTTTGTATGAAGTTGGTGGAATTAAAGAAACTGTTGGTGGAAAAACTTATGTGTTTATTGATGGAGGAATGTCAGATAATATAAGAACTGCACTTTATCAAGCTGAATATGAGGCTGGTGTTGTTAATAAAATGGAAGATACTGACACAAGAGATGTTACATTAGCTGGGAAATTGTGTGAATCGGGAGATATTATTATTCAAAATGGTAAATTGCCAAAATCGACTAAAGTTGGGGATATAGTTGCAGTTGGTACGACAGGAGCTTATTGTTATACAATGTCAAGCCACTACAACAGAATGGTTACGCCAGGAGTTGTATTTGTAAAAGATGGTAAAGCAAAAGTTGCTGTTAGAAGAGAATCTTATGAAGATTTATTGAGAAATGATGAAATTTTTGAATTATAATTTTGTTTCTTTTTTTGCAATGATAATTTGTAATGATAAAAAGAAAAGACAGATTGAAAGGATAGAGGTGCATTTATTGTGATTATTGTACATAAATATGGTGGAACTTCGGTTGCCACAACTGAAAAAATTATGAATATTGCTAAATATTTAGGTAGCGTAAAGGATTCAGGAAATGATGTAGTTGTAGTAGTTTCGGCTATGGGGAAAACAACTGATGCGTTAATTAAATTGGCTCATGAAATTACTGAAAATCCAGATTCTAGGGAAATGGATAGATTGATGTCGACTGGAGAACAACAAACAATTTCGCTTTTAAGTATTGCGTTGAAAACATTGGGATATGAAGCGATTTCATTGACAGGGGCTCAAGCAGGAATAAGAACGAGTGGGCATTATATGAAAAAAATAAAAATAGATGATATAAATGGTGATGTTATAAAAAGGTCACTTGAATGAAGGAAAAAAATTGTTGTTGTAGCTGGATTCCAAGGAGTTAATAAAGATGGAGATGTAACTACTTTGGGGCGTGGAGGTTCTGATACTTCTGCAGTTGCACTTGCGGCAGCTTTGGGAGGAAAATGTGAGATTTATACGGATGTTGATGGAATTTATTCAATTGATCCGAGAGTGTATAGCGATGCGAAAAAATTGCCATATATTTCTTATGATGAAATGATGGAATTGGCTTATTTAGGGGCTGGAGTAATGGAGCCTAGAGCTGTTGAACTTGGTGGGAAATATGGAGTAGAAATCTATGTTGGAAAATCACTTGGTGAAAAAAATGGAACGATTATAACTTCAATTCAAAAAATAAAGGAGATTAAAGAAATGGAAGAAAAAGTAATAACTGGAGTGTCGATAAATGAAAAATATATTAATGGTAAACGTGGAAGAAATTCCTACAAATGCACAAAATGTATATGAGATTTTTTGAAAAAGCTGAAGCAAATGGAATAAATATTGATATGATAAGTCAAAATGATGTAACTAGCCATCACGGAAGTTTTGCGTTTACTTGTCCAAAAACTGATATAGCAGCACTTGAAAAAATTGGTAAAGAAATAGAAGCTGAATTTTCAAAAACATCATTTATAATAAACCAATATGTTACAAAAGTTTCAATTGTAGGAATTGGATTAATTAGTAATATCGGAGTAGCTGCAAAAATGTTTAAAAATCTTATCTGAAAAATGATATAAGTTTTTCACCAAATTTCGACTTCAGAAATTAGCATTTCGTTGGTTGTGGATGAAGTTATGGGTAAAAAAAGTTGCAGAATTATTTGCTAGAGAATTTGATATTTAAGATTTTATGAAAGAGGGTGTTTACAGATAACAAGGAATGAGATATAATAAGAGTTAAGAAATTATTGAGGGAGGAAGAAAAAAATGTTAAAATTTGAAAAAAATATCAAGGTGCAGGAAATGATTTTTGTTATTTTTAGTGAAAAAGGATTTAATAGAAAAAGGAATACCAGATTATTCAGAATTGGCTAAGGAAGTGTGCGACAGACATTACGGAATTGGTGCAGATGGAATGATTATTTTTGAAATATGTGGCGACTATGCCGTTTATGTTTTTTTCTTTAATGCTGATGGAAGTCAAGCACCTATGTGGAAAATGGAATAAGATGTTTTGCGCATTACTTGAAAAAAATAATGGTATTCAAGAGGAAGACACATTTACTGTAAAAACATTGCCTGGAGATATGATAATTGAAACAAAACAGGGAGAAGATATCAATGATTTTGTTGCAAAAAGTGAATATGGGAAAACCGATATTTGAAATAAAAAGAATTGATAAACACTGATAAAGATAGATTTTTGAAGGAAAAAAATAACTATTGATGGTAAAGAAATTGAAATTTCGTATATTTTTATGGGAACTGACCATTCAGTAATTTTTGTTAATGATTTTGAAGATTTTGATATTGATAAAATTGGTTCAAAAATTGAGAATTTTACAGAATTATTTCCAAAAGAGGGTAAATGTTAATTTTGTAAAAAGTAGTTGATAGAAAATATATTGAAGTTGTAACTTGGGAACGTGGAGCTGGAAGAACATTGGCTTGTGGAACTGGGGCGACTGCTTCGGCTGTACTAGCTAGAGAATTTGGATTTACAGATGAAAAGGTAAATGTAAAAAGTTCCAGGAGGAATTTTGGTAATTGAGTATGCTGGAGAAGGAAATGATGCGTTTATGACTGGACCAAGTGAAAAAAAGTAGCTGAAGGACAATACCTTTTTAAAAGATAAATTAATTAATGAATTAATAAATAAATGAAGGGATGATAAAATGAAATTTGAAGGATCTTATGTGGCACTAATTACACCATTTACAGCAACTGGTGAATTAGATGAAGACAAATTAAGAGAATTAGTGAATTGGCATATTGAAAATGGTACGGCTGGAATAGTGCCTTGTGGTACGACTGGAGAAGCTCCTACATTGACATTTGCAGAACATGAAAAAGTTATTAAAATTGTTGTTGAAGAAGTAAAAGGGAGAATACAAGTTATTGCAGGAGCAGGTTCTAATAATACGAATAGAGCGGTAGAACTTACTAAATATGCGAAAGAATTGGGAGCAGACGCAGCACTTAGTACGTGTCCTTATTACAATAAACCTAGTCAAAGAGGACTTTATGAGCATTACAAAAAAATTGCAGAAGACTCGAAATTTCCAATAATGCTTTATAATGTTCCAGGAAGAACAGGAACAAATATCGAGGCAGAAACTATTGCGAGATTGGCTGAAATTCCAGAAATTGTAGCGGTAAAAAGAAGCAACAGGAAGTTTGGAACAAAATGATAAAAAAATTCAAGATTTATGTGGAGATAAAAATCGAAATCTTATCTGGTGAGGATCATTTAATTTTGCCAATGTTATCAATTGGAGCAAAAAGGAGTAGTTTCAGTAATTGCTAACATTATGCCTCAAGAAATGAGTGATTTAATAAGTTCATTTTTGAATAGAAAAATATGAAAAAGCATTTGAATTACACAAAAAAACTTGTATGATTTAAGTAGAAATATGTTCTTAGAAGGAAATCCTGTTACAGTAAAAAAACAGCGATGAAAAATTTTAGGAAGATTAAATAATGATGATGTAAGATTGCCATTAGTAAATTCAGGACAAAAAAACACATGATAAACTTGTGAGATTATTTAAAGAAAAAGGAATTTTTGATATAAAAAAATAAGTGAATAAATAAAAAAATTACTAGGAGGAAAAATTAATGAGTAAAAAAATATAATGTAGCAGTAGTTGGAGCGACAGGATTAGTAGGACAAACATTTTTAAAAAGTATTAAAAGAAAGAAAATTTCCAGTAGAAAAATTTATATCTTTATGCGTCGGCTAGATCAGCTGGGAAAGTTATAAACTGGGAAGGAAAAAGATTACACAGTAATTGAATTGAAAGATGAAAAATATTAAAGATGATATTGATGTAGCTTTATTTTTCAGCAGGAGGAGGAATTTCTAAAGAATTCGCACCTAAATTTAGAGATAAAGGTGCTGTAGTAGTTGATAATAGTAGTGCTTGGAGAATGGATAAAGATATTCCTTTAGTTGTACCTGAAGCAAATCCAGAAGCATTGAAAAAAATCACGGAGGAATTATTGCAAACCCAAATTGCTCAACAATTCAAGTAATGCCAATTTTAAAAAGTATTGCAAGATAAATATGGATTAAAAAGAGTAGTTTACTCAACTTATCAAGCAGTTGCAGGAGCTGGGAAAAAAAGGATTGGACGATTTAGAAAATAATTTACAAGGAAACCATCAACAAATTTCCTCATCAAATAGCTTTTTAATGCATTGCCACACATTGATGTATTCTTGGAAAATGGGTATACAAAAGAAGAAGAAAAAAATGATAAATGAAACTAAAAAAATATTGAATTTACCTGATTTAAAAAGTTACAGCAACTTGTGTTAGAATTCCAGTTAAATTTGGACATGGAGTTTCTGTAAATGTTGAATTAGAAAGACCTTTTTGAATTAGAAGATGTAGTTAAAGCATTTTGAAGAAAAAAGAAGGTGTAATCGTTCAAAAATGATGGTAAAAACAAAGTTTATCCAATGCCAATAACAGCACAAGATACTGATGAAGTTTATGTTGGTAGAATTAGAAGAGACGATACTGTTGATAATGGATTGAATTTATGGGTAGTTGCTGATAACATTAGAAAAGGTGCGGCAACAAATACAATCCAAATTGCTGAAACATTAATTAAAGAAGGAGCATTATAAGAATAAAAATGAGAATGAACAAGATAAAAAGTAGATTAGTAGTATTCTTAATTTTTATGTTGACATTCGTAACAGGATATAGTGCAAGTAATGAAATTAAAGTAGGGATGGAGTGTGGATACGCTCCATTCAACTGGTTCCAGGACACAAATAAAAAAATGGTGCAGTTCCGACTAATGGTGGATACTGTGGTGGTTACGATGTTGAAATAGCTAAGGTTATAGCTAAAAAATTAGGGAAAAAATTAGTAATAGTAAAAACAGAATGGGATGCTTTATTAGGTCCAGCATTGACATCTGGGAAAGTTGATTTGGTAATAGCTGGTATGTCGGCAACACCTGAAAGAAAACAAAGTCTATTATTTACCAAACCGTATTATGAATCAGATTTAGTAGTAGTTGTTAAGAAAAATGGAAAATATGCTAAAGCGAAATCAATTAATGATTTTTTTCGGGAGCAAGAATTACAGGACAGTTAAACACGTTGCATTATGATGTAATTGATCAAATGAAAGGTGTTAGTAAACAAACAGCAATGGAAAGTTTTCCAGCGATGATAGTTGCTCTAAATTCTAATAAAATTGATGGATATGTGTCAGAAAGACCAGGAGCGATGGCAGCTCAATATTCAAATCCAAATTTAACATATATATCATTTGATAAAAATACAGGATTTAAGTATGAAACTTCGGAAGTAAATGTTGCGATTGGGATGAAGTTAGGGAATACAGAATTAGAAGAAAAAAATAAACAAAATACTTGATCAGGATTTGACGCCAAAAGTTAGACAAAAAATAATGGAAAAGGCAATAAAAACACAACCTGGAAATACTTTCAAGATCATTTTTTTTGGATGGGTAGCATTCTTTATCCAAAAAAACTGGCATCAATTTGTTAAAGGGACAATTGTTACATTATTTATTTCATTGACAGGGACTGTAGTTGGATTCTTGATTGGAATGGTAGTTGCGTTGTCAAGACAAGTGGAAGCTGAAACTGATCGTAGAACTTCTAAATTTAAAAAAGCCGGATTTTATATTTTAAATAAATTTTTTGCAATATATATTGCAGTGTTTAGAGGAACGCCAATGATGGTGCAATCAATGGTAATTTATTATGGATTGTCGCAAGTATTTGGATTAAATTTATCACCGATTGTAGCTGCGTTGTTTATTGTTTCGATAAATACTGGAGCTTATATGAGTGAAATTATAAGAGGTGGAATTGATCTCGATTGATAAAGGTCAATTTGAAGCTGCAAAAAGCAATTGGAATGTCAAATTTCCAAACAATGAAGAGTATAATTTTCCCACAAATGTTTAGAAATATTTTACCAATGATTGGAAATGAATTTATTGTAAATATTAAAGATACATCTGTGTTGAATGTAATCAGCGTTACAGAATTATTCTTTATTTCAAAAATCTGTTGCGGGAACATATTCGAGATATTACGAAGTGTTTATTATAACAAGTGTGATTTACTTCTTCTTAACATTTACATTGTCACTACTTCTAAAAACAACTTGAGAAAAAAATAGATGGACCCTCAAACATTTGAATTTTTTTAGAAGAAGTTGAAGAAGGAGAAAAATAATGTCAAGTAAACAAAAAGTAATAGAAATTAAAAAAATATAAGAAAAAGATTTTGGGAATAGAACAGTTTTGAAAAGATGTAAACTTTAATGTGCACGAAGGAGAAGTTGTGAGTATCATTGGTTCTTCTGGAAGTGGAAAATCTACGCTTTTAAGATGTATAAATTTACTAGAAACGCCTACTAGTGGACAAATTTTGATTCATGGGAAAGATGTGTTGAGTGGAGATGTTCCTTTAGTTGAATTGAGAGAAAAAGTTGGAATGGTTTTTCAGCAATTTAATTTATTCAATAATTTAAGTGTTCTAGATAACTGTGTCATTGGACAAATGAAAGTTTTGAAAAGAACTAGAGAAGAAGCTGAAAAAAAGTTGCAAAAGAATTTTTAGGAAAAGTTGGAATGTCAAGATTTATCAATGCAAAACCAAGCCAAATTTCAGGTGGTCAAAAGCAAAGGGTCGCAATTGCAAGAGCATTGTCAATGGAGCCAGAAGTACTGTTATTTGATGAACCGACATCAGCACTAGATCCTGAAATGGTTGGAGAAGTTTTAAAAGTAATGAAAGATTTAGCTCAAAGTGGACTTACAATGATTGTTGTTACGCATGAAATGGATTTTGCTCACGATGTTTCAAGCAGAGTAGTTTTTCATGGATCAAGGAATAATTTTGGAAGACGACAAGCCAGAAATTATTTTTGAAAAAGCCAAAACATAATAGAACGAAAGAGTTTTTTTATCTAGAATGTTGAAAAAAATAATAAATTATTTTACATAAATAATTTCAGAGTGGTTGTAGCCACTCTGTTTTTGTTATTTTTTTATTCTTCAATTTCAACTTTTTTTAAATTCCATTCTCACATCAACTCCGTCTTTTCTATTTTTCCAAATAAATTTCTCCATCATTTAGCAAAATAATATCTCGTATAATAGAAAGTCCAAGTCCTGCTCCTTTTTGCATTTTTTTCCTTGAAAATTACGATTAAATATTTTTTTTCTTTTTTTCTTCTTCAGGAATTCCTTCTCCGTAATTTCTTACGATAATTTTGATTATTTCACTTTCTTTGGCAATTAATTCAATATTTCCATTAGAATATTTTTATACTATTGTCAATCAATCCACGCAAAACTTCTGAAATTAAGTTTTTATCAACAAAAAAATGTTAACATTATCATCAGATTTTACTAAAATTTCTCTTTCGATATTCAAAAGTTCATAATCTTTTTTTATTTTTTTCAAAAAAAGTTGTTTTTACATTGATAATTTCTTTTTAATAGTAATTTTTTTCAAGATTGGAACTTAAAAAAATAGCGTATTTATAATTCTTTCAATATTTTTTTATTTCGATATCCATGTTTTCAATAGCTTCTTCTAACAATTTTTTTCGTCATCTTTTTCCCCATTTTAAAACATCCAAGTATCCTTTCAGTATGGAGAGTGGGGTTTTTCAATTCATGTGATACATCAGAAGAAAAATGTTTTTTTGACTTTTGATAATTTCTCTTTTTTTCTTAAAAAGTTTCATTCAAAACATCAATTAATTCTCCAATTTCGTCATCTCTTGTCTTTGTCAATTGAGCGTCGATATTGTGATTCCTCATTTCTATACTTTGAGAAATTATATTTGTTAAAGGGTTTAATACATTTTCGGCTACAATTTTGGAAATTACGATAATCGAAATTGTAATTAAAAACAAACATTAAAAGCATAACATACAAAAATTTCGTGTGCTTCCATAAATTTAAAAATTTCTTATTGCATAATATTTTTGTATTGTTCACAGTGTAAATTCTTTTGTAGACAAATCTGTCCCATTTTTGTTTCAAGTTTATTCGTTTCAATTTTTTTAAAAATCCAAACGATTTTCGTCGTCCGTCAAATAAATAAAAATTCCCATTTTTTTCAACTGCAAGAGAAATATATTGTTTATCTGCATAATCGTAATTTTTTTATAAGTTTCTTTCAATTTATCAGTTGTAACATTATTTAATTTTTTTGATAGTGGGTAAAACTAGCTTGTCCATTTCCTCAGTTTCGGCTTCAACAGCTTTATGAACTAAAAAAATATAGTCATTCCTAAAATGATTATAAATGAAATAAAAAGCTAGACTTATTGTATTTGCAAAAAAATTATTTCATCTTTTATTTTTGATTTTATTTTTTTCATATTTTTTTAAAAATGTATCCAATTCCTCTCACAGTTTTAATTTTTTTCTTTTCCTAATTTTTTTCTGATTTTTTTAATCGTACTGTCAAGCAGATTGTCACTTGCTTCCCAATCCCATATTTTTTTCAACAATTTTATCTCGTGAAACGATTTCTTCTTTATTTTCAATCAAAAGTTTAACCAGTTCAAATTCCGTTTTTTTGTCAATAAAATAGGCATTTCTTCCAAATAAACAGAATAATTTTCTGAATTTAATCTTAAAGTTTTATAAACGATTTCAGAAATTTTATTTTTTTCTAATATTTATATCAATTCTTGCTTCAAGCTCAAGAAAAATCAAAAAGGTTTCGTAACATAATCACTTGCTCCAGATTTCAGTAAATCAACTTTTTTTCTTCAATGTTATTTTTTTCGCAGAAACAACGATTATTGGAACTTTAGATATTTTTTTCTAACATTTTTACAGACATCATTCCCTTCCATCAAAGGAAGCCCCAAATCCAAAAAGCATCAAATCATAAAAAAATCCCTCTTGTTATCAATTTCATTCAAAGCATCAATTCCATTTTCGATTATCGTAATTTCATGATTTTTACGCTCCAACTGCAATTTTAAAATTCTTGATATTTTTTTATCATCTTCAACAACTAATATTTTCCCCATTATTCTTTTATTTTTTTCCTTTCTAAAAAAATTTATTCAGTTTAAATTCATTTAAAAAAATTTATTTTTTTGTGGTATTATAAGCTATATTAAAAATATTATATCCTAATTTTGGAAAAAAATAAAAAGATATAAATCAAATAAACTAATAATTTTTTTATAAATACAAAGAAGGAGAAGTGATACAATTGAAATTAACAAATTATATTTTTTTCTGTAGATAAGTTCTTTTTAAACATTTATCATATACTTCAGAGTCAAGTATTTTTTTCGCCATTCAGAAATTACTGAAAAAAATTTTTTTCGTTTTATTACTAAATTTGGAGAAGGATATTTTGAATTGTTGCTTACAGTTGTATTGCTATCATTCTTTTTAATCAATAAAAAGAAATATAATTATTTAAAAAAATATATTTTAGCAGTAATTTTTTTACTTTTGCTTTTCTACTCAAATTACAGTGAATGTAATGAAAGTTCTATTCGCAAGAGCAAGACCGTCGATAACTGTAAATCCTGATAAGTTTTATGGAATTATGACTTTGATTAAAAAAATACTTAATATTGGAAAGGAAGTTATGTATCTTTTTCCATCAGGACACACAATCACTATTTGGGGAACAATTTGGATTTTATCTTTTATCATAAAAAAAGTAAAGCAATAAAAAAATACCGTTATTTGTCTTAGGAATTTTAGTAGGAATAAGCCGTATTTATTTGTTGCGTCACTGGACAACTGATGTTGTTACAAGCATTATTCTTTCATATTTTATTGCAAAATTTGTTCATAAAAAATTTTTTTGGAAATAGAGAAAAAGATACAAAACCAAGTTTCATTCCATATTATAGAAAAATTAAAAATACGTCTAATATTTATGTTTTTACATAAAAGACGTATTTTTTTGAAAAATTTCTGAGATGAAAGAATAATGATATTTTTTTATTCATTAATCATTCTCTCTCAAACTTTACCTCAAATTCTTTCCCAAAAAAACGCAATCCCAATTTTTAAAAACTTTCTCAATTCCAGCGTTTTTTTAGTACTGAAACATATTCTTTTTTTCTTCAATTTGCTTTTAATGCGATTTTACATTCATTTTCAAGTTTTTCATGAATTTTATCGCTATTTAAATTTTCTGAATTCTTTAAAATTTTTTTAATTCAAAAAAATAATGCCTTCTTTTTCCATTTGAAATATTTTTAGGTTTCAAAAAGTAGATCATATCTACCTTTTCCAGCAAAAGCCATTCGATGTAATTTCATATTCGTTTCTTAAAATCAAAATTATTCCAAGCATAAGTCCATGATAAAATTGCTCTTTGTAAGTTCCGCTGACATCGAAAAATACCTGTATTTTTCGAGTAAAATTTTATTTAATTCAAACTTAAATTTTTCGATATCTCCATTTTTTTAATGCGTTTGCAAATTTTGAAAAATTATTAGAGTTTCCAAAATAAACGTCGATAAACATTTTTTTGAAAAACATTTTTTTAAAATTTCTTCATTTGGAATTTTTAAGTAGACTTCTTCATTAATTTCATCGTATTCTTTGGCTAAAGTCAAATAACCGCTATGAAAAAAATAGATTCCAAATATTTTTTTCTCAAAAATTAGCTTCTAGATTTCCAAAAGTCATACTGTCATTAATCGTTTCAAAAAAATTTCTTCTTTATTCAACAATTTTGAAAAAAATCTTCAAAAAAATTTCATCTTTCAATTTTTGTAAATATAGATGAATTAAGCCATTTCCACTTGTATTTACCCAATAAGCTCCGAGTCTTTTTTTCGTCCAAAAAGTTAATAATAGACCACGGATTATACACTTTTGTATCGCTGAATAAATATCCGTTGTACCATTTTTGAACATCTAATAAATCGTATTCTAATCCAAAAATCTTTTTAGAGCATCTTCCACTTCAATTTCTAAAATTCCAAAAATATTCTGTAAAAACGTTTATTAAGAATACTATGAACTTTTATATTATTCAACCCTGAAAAAAATATTCTCTTTCGCAACTCTTAAAAATACCCGTCATAATCCCCATTTCAAGATATTCATTGTCTTTCAAAACCAAACCATAAAAACTTTTGAAAAAAACTAATTGCTTTGTCGTAATAGCCTTTTATGTAAGAATCTATTATCGGTTGGTCATATTCATCAATTAAAATTATAACTTTTTTTCCATAATACTCATACAAATATTTTGATAAATTAAGGAGAGTTGCTTCCCATTCGACTGAATCAAGTCTTCTACGAACGGAATTAAATTCTTCAATTTCAATATCATCCATTTTTTTCTGTCAAAAATTTGTAGTCTCCGTACAATCGTTTTATAACACTTTTAATGCTTTTTAAATCCATTTTCCCAATTTTCTTCATCATAATTTCTAAACGAAATCGAAATTACTGGATAATTTCCTTGTTCTGTAAAAATATTCACTTTTAGAAATATTCAAGCCTTCAAATAACGTTCTGTTTTCTTCTTTGTTTTTAACATCAAAAAAAGTATCGTAACATAGATATATTCAACGTTTTTTTCCAAATCTTCTTGGACGAGTAAATAATTTTACTTTTGAGCCATCGTCCAAAAATATTTCCAATAAATTTTGTTTTATCAAAATAGTAGTAATTTTTTTCGTAATAATTTCCTTGAAATCAGAAATACCGATTGGTAGCCGTTTTTTTCTAATCTTCATAATAATCCTCCCTTTTCTAATTATTTTAATTTAATTATTCTCTTTCATACTTTATCTCAAATTCTTTTCCCCAAAAAAATGCAATTCCAATTTTTAAAATTTTTTTCAACTCCAGCGTTTTTTTCAAAGTAGAAGTGTATTCTTTTTCTTCAATTTGTTTTAACGCAATTTCACATTCATTTTCAAGTTTTTCATGAATCTTATCATGACTTAAATTTTTCTGAGTTATTTAAAATTTTTTTAATTCAAAGATAATTCCTTCTTTTTATCTAAAAATATTTTTAGGTTTCAAAAAGCAAATCATATCTGCCTTTTTCCAGCAAAAAACCATTTGACATAATTTCATATTCGTTTCTTAAAATCAAAAATTATTCCAAGCATAAGTCCGTGATAAAACTGTTCTTTGTAAATTCCACTGACGTCGAAAAATTCCTGTATTTTCGAGTAAAAATTTTATTTAATTCAAACTTAAATTTTTTTCAATATCCCCATTTTTTTAAAGGCATCCGTCATATCTAAAAAAATTATCAGAATTTTTAAAATATATTTCAATAAACATTTCAGAAAAACATTTCTAGAATTTCTTTATTTGGAATTTTTACATTTACATTTTTTTCATCGTATCATATTCTTCTGCTAAAGTTAAATATCCGCTGTGAAAAAAATAGATTCCAAATATTTTTTTCAAAGTTAGTTTCCAAATTTTCAAAGGTCATATTGTCATTAATTCTTTTTAAAAACCGTTTCCTTTTTTTAATAATTTTGAAAAAAATCCTCAAAAATTTTCATTTTTCAATTTTTTTAAATATAATTTTATCAAACCGTTTCCACTTGTATTTACCCAGTAAGGCTTCAATTTTTCCTTTTCTTTAAAAAAATTAATAATTGACCACGGATTGTAAACTTTTGTATCGCCAAAACAAATACCCGTTATACCATCTCTGAACGTCATGTAATTCATATTCTAAATCAAAAATCTTTCAATGATTCTTCCACTTCATTTTCTATAATTCCAAAATATTCTGTAAATTCACTATCCAAAAATCGTGTGAACTTCCAAATTATTCAACCCTGAAAAAAATATTTTCTTTCGCAACTCTCAAAAATACCAGTCATAATCCCCATTTCAAGATATTCATTGTCTTTTAAAAACTAAGCCATAAAAATGTTTTTGAAAAAAACTAATTGCCTTGTTGTAATAACCCTTTATGTAAGAATCTATTATCGGTTGGTCGTATTCATCTATCAAGAGTATGACTTTCTTTCTGTAATATTCGTACAAATATTTTGATAAATTCAAAAGAGCCTCTTGCCATTCTGCTTCATCTTCCTTTAAACAAATCGCATCAAAATCTTTTTGAGTCAATGTTATTCAAATTTTCTCTTAAGAATTGAAATTGATTGTACAGTCGTTTGATTTCTTTTTTTAGTGTTTTTAAATCCATTTTCCCAATTTTTCTTCATCATAATTTCTAAACGAAATCGAAATTACTGGATAATTCCCTTGCTCCTCAAAAATATTCACTTTTAGAAATATTTAATCCATCGAATAATTTTTCTATTTTCCTCTTTGTTTTTAACATCAAAAAAAGTATCGTAACATTGATATATTCAACGTTTTTTTCCAAATCTTCTTGGACGAGTAAATAATTTTACTTTTTGAGCCGTCGTCTAAAAATATTTTCAATAAATTTTGTTTTATCAAAATAGTAGTAATTTTTTTGTAATGATTTCTTTGAAATCAGATACACCGATTGGTAGCCGTTTTTTTCTAATCTTCATAATAATCCTCCCTTTTTTTATAATTTTACTTTTAATTATTCTCTTTCATACTTTTATCTCAAATTCTTTTTCCCAAAAAAATGCAATCCCGATTTTTAAAATTTTCTCAACTCCCAGCATTTTCTCAAAGTAGAAGTGTATTCTTTTTTTCTTCAATTTGCTTTAATGCAATTTCACACTCGTTCTCAAGTTTTTCATGAATCTTATCATTGCTTAAATTTTCTGAGCTATTTAAAATTTTTTTAATTCAAAAAAATAATTCCTTCTTTTTCCATCTAAAAATATTTTTTTAGGTTTCAAAAAGTAGATCATATCTACCTTTTCCAGCAAAAGCCATTCGATGTAATTTCATATTCATTTCTTAAAAATCAAAAATTATTCCAAGTATAAGTCCATGATAAAACTGTTCTTTGTAAGTTCCACTGATGTCGAAAAATTCCAGTATTTTCTAGTAAAAATTTTATTTAGTTCAAACTTAAATTTTTTTGATATCCCCATTTTTTTAAGGCATCTGTCATATCTAAGAAGTTTTCTGAATTCTTGAAATAAACTTCAATAAACATTTCGGAAAAACATTTCTAAGATTTCATTATTTGGAATTTTTACATTTACATTTTTTTCATCATATCATATTCTTCGGCTAAAGTTAGATATCCACTATGAAAAAAACAGATTCCAAATATTTTTTTCTCAAAATTAGCTTCTAAATTTCCAAAAAGTCATATTGTCGTTAATTCTCTTTGAAATAGTTTTTTTGATTTAATAATTTTGAAAAAAATCCTCAAAAATTTCATCTTTCAATTTTTTTGTAAATATAGATGAATTAAGCCATTTCCACTTGTATTTACCCAATAAGCTCCGAGTCTTTTTTTCGTCCAAAAAGTTAATAATAGACCACGGATTATACACTTTTGTATCGCCGAATAAATATCCGTTGTACCATTTTTGAACATCTAATAAATCGTATTCTAATCCAAAAATCTTTTAGAGCATCTTCCACTTCAGTTTCTAAAATTCCAAAAATATTCTGTAAAAACGTTTATTAAGAATACTATGAACTTTTATATTATTCAACCCTGAAAAAAATATTCTCTTTCGCAACTCTTAAAAATACCAGTCATAATCCCCATTTCAAGATATTCATTGTCTTTCAAAAACCAAACCATAAAAAACTTTTTGAAAAAAGCTAATTGCTTTGTCGTAATAGCCTTTTATGTAAGAATCTATTATCGGTTGGTCATATTCATCAATTAAAATTATAACTTTCCTTCCGTAATATTCATACAAATATTTTTGATAAATTAAGGAGAGTTATTTCCCATTCGACTGAATCAAGACCTCGTCGAACAGAATTAAATTCTTCAGTTTCAATATCATCCATTTTTTTCTGTCAAAAAAATTTGTAGTCTCCATACAATCGCTTTATAACACTTTTAATGCTTTTTAAATCCATTTTCCCAATTTTTCTTCATCATAATTTCTAAACGAAATCGAAATTACTGGATAATTCCTTGTTCCTCAAAAATATTCACTTTTAGAAATATTTAATCCATCGAATAATTTTCTATTTTCCTCTTTGTTTTTTTAACATCAAAAAAAGTATCGTAACATCGATATATTCAAAGTTTTTCCGAATCTTCTTGGACGAGTAAATAATTTTACTTTTGAGCCATCGTCTAAAAATATTTTCAATAAATTTTGTTTTTATCAAAATAGTAGTAATTTTTTTGTAATGATTTCCTTGAAATCAGAAACACCGATTGGTAGCCGTTTTTTTCTAATCTTCATAATAATCCTCCCTTTTTCTAATTATTTTTAATTTAATTATTCTCTTTCATACTTTATCTCAAATTCTTTCCCCAAAAAAATGCAATTCCAATTTTTAAAAATTTTTTTCAACTCCAGCGTTTTTTTCAAAGTAGAAGTGTATTCTTTTTCTTCAATTTGTTTTAACGCAATTTCACATTCATTTTCAAGTTTTTCATGAATCTTATCATGACTTAAATTTTTCTGAGTTATTTAAAATTTTTTTAATTCAAAGATAATTCCTTCTTTTTTTATCTAAAAATATTTTTTTAGGTTTCAAAAAGCAAATCATATCTGCCTTTCCCAGCAAAAACCATTTGACATAATTTCATATTCATTTTTTTAAAATCAAAATTATTCCAAGCATAAGTCCGTGATAAAACTGTTCTTTATAAGTTCCACTGACATCGAAAAACTCCTGTATTTTCTAGTAAAAATTTTTATTCAATTCTAGTTTGAATTTTTTTCGATATCTCCATTTTTTTAATGCATTTGCGAATTTTTGAAAAAAATTATTAGAGTTTCCAAAAATAAACATCGATAAACATTTTTTTGAAAACATTTTTAAAAATTTCTTCATTTGGAATTTTTTTAAGTAAACTTCTTCATTAATTTCATCATATTCTTTGGCTAAAGTTAAATAACCGCTATGAAAAAAACAAATTCCAAATATTTTTTTCTCAAAATCAGCTTCTAGATTTCCAAAAAGTCATGCTATCATTAATCGTTTCAAAAAAATTTCTTCTTTATTCAACAATTTTGAAAAAAATCATCAAAAATTTCATCTTTCAATTTTTTTGTAAATATAGATGAATTAAGCCATTTCCGCTTGTATTTACCCAGTAAGGTTTCAATTTTTCCTTTCTTTAAAAAAATTAATAATTGACCATGGATTGTATACTTTTGTATCGCCAAACAAATACCCGTTATACCATCTCTGAACGTCACTTAATTCGTATTCTAAATCAAAATCTTTCAAAGATTCTTCCACTTCATTTTCTATAATTCCAAAAATATTCTGTAAATTCACTATCCAAAAATCGTGTGAACTTCCAAATTATTCAGCCCTGAAAAAAATATTTTCTTTCGCAACTCTCAAAATACCAGTCATAATCCCCATTTCAAGATATTCATTGTCTTTTTAAAAACTAAGCTATAAAAATGTTTTGAAAAACTAATTGCCTTGTTGTAATAACCCTTTATGTAAGAATCTATTATCGGTTGGTCGTATTCATCTATCAAGAGTATGACTTTCTTTCCGTAATATTCGTACAAATATTTTGATAAATTCAAAAAGAGCCTCTTGCCATTCTGCTTCATCTTCCTTTAAGCAAATCGCGTCAAAATCTTTTGAATCAATGTTATTCAAATTTTCTCTTAAGAATTGAAATTGATTGTACAGTCGTTTGATTTCTTTTTTTAGTGTTTTAAATCCATTTTCCCAATTTTTCTTCATCATAATTTCTAAACGAAATCGAAATTACTGGATAATTCCCTTGCTCCTCAAAAATATTCACTTTTAGAAATATTTAATCCATCGAATAATTTTTCTATTTTTCCTCTTTGTTTTTTTAACATCAAAAAAAGTATCGTAACATTGATATATTCAACGTTTTTTTCCAAATCTTCTTGGACGGGTAAATAATTTTACTTTTGAGCCGTCGTCTAAAAATATTTTTCAATAAATTTTTGTTTTATCAAAAATAGTAGTAGTTTTTGTAATGATTTCCTTGAAATCAGAAACACCGATTGGTAGTCGTTTTTTTCTAGTTTTCATGGCGATTCTCCCTTTTTATTCCTTTTTTTAAATTTTATCAAAAATACAAATCAATTGTCAATTATATTTAGGTACTTTCAGATAAATTATAAGAGTAAAAAGAGTAAAATAATAAAAATTAAAAAAATTTTTTTATTATTTAATTGTATGTTATACTAAGATATGGCTAACTTAAACTATATAATTTTTATTGTATTACTAAATGTTTTTTTACACAATGTATTACAACGAAAACTAGCTTTTTAAGTTCAATTATTATATTTTTCTACGGGAAAAATAAACTAAAAAAATAAATACTGTCTTTTTTTCTTTAACTTTTTTTGTTTTAATTTATTATTCTAATAGAAAAGTTAATAATAACAATTTAAGAGTAGTTTTAGGAAGTTACAAATTTTTTTAAAATGGGGTGATATGTAATGACTAATGACCTAAGAAAATTGTCGAAAGATTTAAAAGCTTTTGCAAAGAGATGTAAAGATTTTAAATACACAGAACAAATGTTGTTCGTATTTTTGTTATGCGGAATACTAGGTTTTTCTGATGTAACACCGACAGATAAAAGCAATTCAAACTAAAAGACAAGAAATATCGACTTCAATAGGCGATATGCGACAAGAATTTAAAAAAAGTCAAATCAGAAAACGACAAATTAGTAAAAAAATTACAATTTAGAATTAATTCAGTTAATGGAACAAGGAGATCAAGCAGTAAAATCGCCTTGGAGTAACTGGCAATATGGAATGAATTTCTTCTACAACGACTGGCAAGGAAAATACAAAGGTCGTGGAGATAAAACAGAAAATATTAAATACAAAAGAGATGCCAGCAGTAAATTTGGAACATTCGATGGTGGGAAATATGGAACAACAGCTTTAAATAATAAAGTTATTGAACCAATTTCAGCTGTACCAGTGGATGCTGCGGTTAAGCCTAAAGATATTCATAAAACTGCTTTGAATATTAATTTACCTAAGATTGGGGCGCCGACTACTCCAAATTTAAATATTAGTGTTAGGGCACCTAAGGAAATTGCTATCATAAAGCCAGAGCTTCCAGAAATAAATCCTGAATTGCCAAGACCAAATACTACTCCATTTTCTGATTTTACCTTTAATGATGGATTTTGGAACAGAGGAAATTTAAATGATACAGGAAAAACGTTTTGGGCCGGATATAAACCAGGAACAGGATATACACAAGGATTTGGTAATAGTAATGGTGTAAATGTAACTAATCAAAGACCTGGTGTTTTAATTTATATAGGTGATGGAACTAATAAATATGGTGATAATGCATCTGGGAAAATTTATGTACATGCTGCTGGAAATATAGGAGGTGCTGGAAAATCTGGAATGAATGGAGATAGTACTTCATATGATGGACGTGGTGTCAGTCAACAAGGAGCTGCGAGACATGATGGACAAATAGCATTCCATTTATATGGAAAAACTTCGTTGGAAAATATAGAGGTTGATTTATATGGTAGAGCAAATGCCTTTTCAATAGAAACTTGGCAGATGCATAATTGGACATTTAATAGTGTTGATGTAAAAATAGTAGACAACGAGTACAGGGTGTAGCAAATGAAAAATGTTATTTTTTTAATATATATCCTTCTTATTACGAAAAATACATTAGCTGGTTTTTTTCAAACAAAAAAATAGAGGAAAAATTTATTGGATCAGTAAATGCAGATTTAACAACGAAAAAAATATTGTTTATTCAGTAGTAGGAGATGCTGGTTCTTTTTGTAATTGATCCTAATCATGGAACTTATAATTTAGAAGGTTCTGGAAATACATTTTATTCAGGACTAGGATATCAGGCAAATTACGGAAAAAAATGTTGGGAGGTACTGGTCACACTATAGGAGCACAACCTACTTCAAATGGAACGGGTAGTGGTGAAGCAAATTGGAAGCCATATATGAATTTTGATGCTTCAAAAATAAGAATGACAGGAGATGAAAATATAGGATTATTCTTTAGTGATAATGTTAAGACAAATACTACTCCTTATGCTAGTGGAAGTTATGCTAATTGGGAAAAGTCTGTTATTGGAATTTATCAAGGTGAAATAAATGCTGGAGCAGTAATTGGTCAAAATTTACAAATTGATCCAACACAAAGTACACAAACAACACAAGGAGATACAGGAACTATATCAAATAGTAATAAATGGGTTGAAAAAAATGTTGGAGTATTAGCAGCTTCAGGTCAAAGAAGTGGAATTGAAGCAACTAGAGATTTAGGGAGCAGAATCAGGTTCAACAAATGGAAATGATTTTTCAAAAGATATTATTCATTCTCTTCAATTAAATGGAGCAAATTTTACATTTGGTAAATATTCTAAAGAAGGTGTAATGTTAGTTTCAAAAAATGGGACGCAACTTGATGTACTGGAGAATACAAATGAACATATAAATATACCAATTACCCAAGATGTTTTAACTGACTATGGAAAAGTAAGTTCTACATCAGCAACAACTGTTCCGGTAGCTTCTGAAACAAATTCTAATGAAGCGGCTACAGGTACAATAATAGCTCTAGCTCAAGGAAAATGGAGCGATTCTACTGGAAATATGACTTCAATGAGTACAGCGACAAAAACAGTTTTACAAAATGAAAAAAGTGTGATTAATATAGGAACTGATGTAGAATTATCAGGGAAATATCATGATTTTACAGGTGATGGTGGCTCAGAGTCTTATGCGATAGCTTATGCTGCATTAGAGGATGGTATTGTTAATGCAAAAGGAAAAACAATAGCTCATGGTTATGGATCAATAATAGGATATGCTAAAGATGGTGGAACTGTTAATGCTAATTTAGGAGATATAACTGCAAAAAGTGATTCGGCAACAACTGATCAAGCAACACTTGCATACAAGTATCATAATATAGGAGGATATGCAACTAATAGTACAGGAAATACTTCTACAACAACAGTAAATTTAGGAACAACAGGTACAACAACTCAAATTTATGGTTTAGGTGGATATGCTGATGGAGAAAATGCTGTAGTAAACTTGAATGGTACAACAAATATAAATACAGGAACTAAAGGAGCATTAGTAACTAAAAAAATAAAGGAGTAATAAATTATTCAGGTGGGACAATAACAAATAAAAATAATGGAACATTAGGGACATCTGTTAATGACCATGAAAATGTTACACCTTTTTATGCAGAGACTAATGGTAAGATTAAGTTCAACGGGGATACAACAATTGATATGTATGATGGAGTACTTATAACAGGCGAAGATTCAGATTATTCTTCAAATGTAGGAGGATCTGAGAAATATCAAGGATTACAAAATGTAAAAGTTGAACTAAAAAGCGACAATGTTACAATAGGTTCTTTTAGTGGAAAAAGTTTGAATTGGGATAGCAGTAGTGATGCATCCTTGACATTCCAAAATGCTTTACCTGGAATTGCTAAATTTAATAATGGTGGAGTATCAGGAGGTGGAATACATTTAAATGGTCATACCTATAAAACTATATTAACTAATGGGACATTAAATGTTACTGCACCAACTGTAACATTAGATAGTTTATCAGACAAGTATAATGGAATTACAATGGCAAATGAAGTTGTAACAATCAATAATTCAACAACTGTTACAGGAAATGTGTCATCAACAAGTATTAAAGGACAAGGACTTTCAATGGGAAATCTTCCAAGTACACAACTTCCAACAGGAGCAACACCTTCAAATACAACAACAGGATTTATAAATGAAGGAACTATAAACGTAACAGGTGGTACAGCTACAAATGGTATCGCAGGAATGAACGTAAGTTATGGAACAATTAAAAATGGAACTGCAACTGGTTCAACAGCATCAGTAACAATTGATAATGGTGCAGGGATTTATGGAACTAATGGAAGTAAACTTGAAAATTATGGAACTATAAATGTAACAGGTTCAGGAGCAGGAATTGCAGCAAGAGGAACAGATAAAAATGTAAAACAAAATTACGGAACTGATGTACAATCACCTTTAAATTCAAATACAATAGAAATTGATAATCATGGTACATTAAATGTGGCAGGTTCTAGCCCAATAGGAATTTATGCTGACAACAACACTAGAGCAGCAAGAGCAAAAGTAGTAGTAAAGAATGATGCTCAATTAACAGTAGGAACAGATGGAGTAGGAATTGCAGTTATGGCAAGTCCTGTTGAAACTAGACAAACTCAAAATGGAGCTCACGTAGCAGGTGTTGATCATGGAGCAACTTCTAATGAAGGTGGTACAATTACAGTAACTGCAATAGGAACAGGTTCTGACATCATAACAGGAGTAAACGGAAAAGGTATCTATGCACAAAATTCTGATATTAATTTAGTAGGAAATTACATAATTGAAACACCTGAAAAAGGAATCGGAATCTTCGCCTCAGGAAACACAAACGTAACAGGAACTCTTGAATACAAATACAACGGAAGTACAACAGGAACAGGAATGGGTATCGTTTACGATCAAATTGGAGCAGCAACACATACTAACAATGCAGATGTAAAACTTACAAACGCTACAAATACAACAGGTGGAATGATTGGAGTTTATACTACAGCTGGAACAGGAAGTACTCTTACAAATGATGGAGATATTACTGGTTCATCGACAGCGCTTGAATTTGGTATTGTATCAGACGGAGCAGATGTAGTTAATAAGAAAACAATTACATTAGGAAATGCAGCATCACAAGCAAATGCAAATGTTGGTATTTATGCAAAAGCTAATAATACGATAACTAATGATACAACTGGAATAATTAATGTTGGAGATAACGCAATTGGTATTTACGGATACAATGTTAATAATAATAAAGACATAAAAGCTGGAGATAATGGAGTTGCAATCTATACTCAAGTAAATGGAACAGTTAACTTAAATTCAGGATCTACAATTACAGTTGGTAAAAATCAAGCAGTAGGTGTTTATGCAGTTGGTTCTGGACAACATATTAATGCGAATACAGGTTCTAGTATGACTATTGGAGATAATTCATTTGGAATTGTAAATGTTGGATCAGGAAATACTGTAAATTCTCAAACAACAAACCCAGTAACATTAGGAACTGATGCAGTTTATATTTATCAAAATGATAATACAGGTCATGTATTCAACTATACACCATTATCATCAACTGGAGATAGAAACTACGGATTATACGGAAACGGAACAATAGAAAATCGTGGAGACATTAACTTCTCAACTGGTAACGGAAACGTAGGTGTCTATTCAACAGGTGGAACTGCAACTAACTTTGCAAATATTAAAGTTGGAGCTTCTAATACAGCGGTTAAAGAATATGGTGTAGGTATGGCGACTGGATATTATGATGACACTCCAGGTTCACCAACACATGGTCAAACATTTAATCAAGGAACTGTAATAAATAGAGGAACTATTGAAGTAAGTCAACCAAATACAATGGGTATGTATGCAGTAGGATCGGGTTCTAAAGCAATTAACTATGATACTATTAATCTTTCTGGAAGCAATACAATTGGAATGTATATTGATAGAGGAGCAACTGGAGAAAACTGGGGAACTATTCAAACAACAGCTAGTGGTCTTACATCAGTAAAAGGTATTTATGTAGCTAATGGAAGTTACGTTAAAAACTACGGAACAATAAATATCGCAGCATCAGATCCTAAGAGTGCAGGTATTTGGACTGATACTCAATCTGTAGCAAATGTTGATGATACTGCAACAGGAGTAAATCCAATAACAGGAGTTAGTCAAACAGGAAGGTCAACACCTAGAATGAAAGTAGTAACGGCTGATGATATGAAAGAAATGGGAGGAATCACAATTAAAGTTCCGCCTAGAATGACACCGCCTACAGTAACTGACGCACAAGGTAATGTTATCCCGATATTTAAAGTTGATACAGATGTTGCAGCACCAGCACCAACTACAGCTATTGTAACATCACCTTCAGGAATTACTTCAATAAATCTTGCTACAAGTAACTTATTGAATTTCCCATCAGCTTCAGAAGCTACAAGTATGGGAATGTATGTAGATACTTCAGGAGTTAATTACACTAATCCAATCCAAGGATTGAGTAATTTAGCAGGATTGACAGACGTTAACTTATTCTTTGGAACAGAAACGTCTAGATATACTACTGCTAGAGCAATTGAAGTTGGAGATAACATCTTGAAACCTTACAATGATGCGTTAAGTGGAGTTGTAACAGCAGGAACTACATTAAATGTAACATCTGCTTCATTAACTTGGATGGCACAACCTACTAAAAAAATGCAGCGACTGGACTTCTTGATAAAGTTTACTTAGTTAAAAATTCCTTTATACATTATTTGCGAAAAAAGGAGATACACAAACATATAACTTCTTGGCAGGTCTTGAACAAAAATATGGACAAGAAGGAGTTGGAACTAGAGAAAAAGCTATCTTTGATAAGATTAATAGCTTAAACGGTGGAGAAGGACACATTTTAGCTCAAGCAATCGACGAAATGAAAGGTCACCAATACTCAAATATCCAACAAAGAACCAAAGAAACTGGAGATATCTTGAGTCAAGAATTTAATTACTTGCAAGATGAATGGAGAAATCCTACTAAAGATAATAACAAGATTAAAATGTTTGGTCATAGAGGAGAATACAATACTGATACAGCTGGCGTAGTTGATTACACAGACAATGCTTACGGAGTGGCTTATGTTCATGAAAATGAAACTGTTAAACTTGGACGTAAATCAGGATGGTATGCAGGAGCTGTAACAAATAGATTTGAATTTAAAGATTTAGGTAAATCGAAAGAAACTCAAACTATGATTAAAGCTGGATTATTCAAGACAGTATCGCCTTTACAATGATCACAATGGTTCATTGACTTGGACAATTGCAGGAGAAGCATTTGCAGGTGTTAATAATATGACACGTAGATACTGGATCGTAGATGATACATTTGAAGCGAAATCAGATTATACAACATATGGAGTTGCTTTGAAAAATGAAATTGGAAAAGACTTTAGAACTAGTGAAAGAACAAGTATAAGACCATATGGAGCATTGAACTTGGAATATGGAAGATATTCTAATATTAAAGAAGATGGGCCTATGGCATTGGAAGTAAAAGGAAACGATTACTTCTCAGTACAACCAGAATTAGGAGTAGCATTCAACTATAGCCAACCTGTGGGAGTTAAGAGTCACTTTAAAGCTAGTTTGACAGCAGCGTATACAAACGAATTAGGAGAAGTAAACGATGTTAGAAACAAAGCTAGATTGAAAGGAACAACAGCAGATTACTACGAATTGAGAGGAGACAAAGAAGATAGAAAAGGAAATGGTAAATTTGACTTAAATATCGGATTTGACAACACAAGATTTGGAGTAACAGTAAATGCAGGATATGACACTAAAGGTGAAAACATCAGAGGTGGAATCGGATTTAGAGCGATTTACTAATTCTAAAATGAATATGGTTTTAAATTATTTGTCATAATATATAAAACAAAAGGACAGTCTCTAATTGAGCTGCGCCAAACTCTTGGATATACAAGACAGGGATGCGGTTCATTTGGAGGCTGTTTTTTTATAATTTAAAATTAAATTATTAAAAAAATTATATAAATTTAGGAGTTGAATAAAAATAGCCATATTTTTTTGAGTTTGGTTTTAAAAGCATTTTTACTATATAAAATCGATTTAAAAAAATAATTTTCTAGAAAAAAATAATTTTTACGATATTTATTTCAAAAAAATTTTTTTACATGTGGTATAATAAAAAAACATAATTGATATTCAAACTGATAAAAATAAAATTTACAAATTTTTAGTGCTATTTAATTTGTTAAATGGTTGTAAAAAAATTATGAAAAAAATTGAAATTTTAAAAATGAAAAAAAGTGTAAATAATAAAAAAATTGTGAGAGGTAGAGAATTATGATAAAAGTATATTATTATCCAAGATGTACAACGTGTAAAAGAGCTTTGAAATGGCTAGATGACAATGGTGTGGAATGTGAAAAAAACATATTGTTGAGGAAATTCCTTCTTTGGAAGAATTGACAGCGATTTATAAAAAGAGCGGGTTGCCGTTGAAGAAATTTTTTAATACAAGTGGCTTGGTTTACAAAAAGCATGGGGTTAAAAAGATAAATTGTCGGATATGTCAGAAGAAGATCAATTAAAGTTGCTTTCATCGAATGGAATGCTTATAAAAAGACCGATTGTTGTTGGAGATGATTTTGTGTTAGTTGGATTTAAGGAAGCTGAATGGAGTGAAAAACTTTAAGGAAAAATCATTGAAGAAAAATCGTGAAAAGGAGATAAAATGGAACAAACAATACTTTCTGTAAGTGAGTTGAACAGAGAAGTGAAGCAGTATTTGGAAAGTACGCAAACTTTCAAAAATGTGTTTATTAAGGGTGAACTTTCTAACATTACTTATTATTCGTCGGGGCATTTGTATTTTACGTTGAAGGATGCTAAGGCGAGTGTAAAGTGTGCGATTTTTAAGTATAAATTTCGTGGAGTGCCTACGGATTTGAAAGAAGGGGATCAAGTAAAAATTCGAGGAAATGCATCACTTTATGAAACAAATGGTTCATTTCAAATTATCGCTGATTTTCTTGAGAAAACAAATACGATTGGATCATTGTATGAGAAAATGGAAATGTTGAAAAGAGAGTACAATGAAAAAGGGTATTTTGATGAATCAAATAAAAAGAAATTGCCACAAATGCCTATGAATATTGGAGTTGTAACAGCTGAGACTGGAGCTGCAATACGTGATATTATAAATACAACTCACAAAAGATTTCCGAATGTTAATATTTATCTTTATCCGTCGAAGGTTCAAGGAGAAGGTTCAGCAATAGAGGTTTCTAGAGGGATAGAGTTTTTTAATAGAATTTGTGATAATGGGGAATTGGATTTGGATGCGTTGATTGTAGGGCGTGGTGGTGGAAGTATTGAGGATTTATGGGCGTTTAATGAGGAGCCTGTAATAGAGGCGATTTATAAGTCGGAAATTCCGATTGTTTCTGCTGTAGGGCATGAAATTGATAATTTGTTGTCAGATTTGGTTGCTGATAGAAGAGCTGCGACACCTACTCAAGCTGCAGAAATCTTAATTCCAGAAAAAGAAAAAAATTAGTAGAAAATTTAGTAGTGAAAAAAATAGATTATCAAAAATCGTTATTAAATAAAAATTGTTTTAATGAAAAAAAGAATTAGAGCAACGAGAAAAAAATTATTATATCAAAAAAATTATTTGAATATTTTGAATGATAAAAAAATTGATATGATTGAAAAAGAGCAAAAAAATTAACAAAAAGAAATAAAAAAATTAGGATTGAAAAATCGAGGGAGAATTTAAAATTAAAGAAGGCTAGACTTTCAAAATTTTCGGTGGAGGATATTTTAAAGCAAGGGTACACAATTACTCGAAAGGATGGCAAAATTGTTAAAAGAGGAATTGAGCTTAGTCGAGAGGATAAAGTGGAAATTCAGTTTGCAGATAGCGTGAGAAAGGCTGTTGTGAAGTAACAGATTGAAAAATTGTTGTGCTTAGAAGGAGGTAGAAAATGTCGAAAAGAGAAGATTATTTGTCGTGGGATGAATATTTTATGGGAATAGCGTTTTTGTCTGGGATGCGGAGTAAGGATCCGTCGACACAGGTGGGAGCTTGTATAATCGATGAGGATAAAAAAATAATCGGAATAGGCTATAACGGTTTTCCGATGGGAAGTTCTGACGATACGATGCCTTGGGAAAGAGAAGGAGACTTTTTGGAAACGAAGTATCCGTATGTTGTTCATGCTGAATTAAATGCGATTTTAAACAGTATAAAATCTCTAAAAAATAGTACAATTTATGTGACGCATTTTCCGTGCAATGAGTGTGCGAAGGCAATTGTTCAATCAGGTATAAAAAAAGTTGTCTATTTTTTTCAGATAAGCACAAAGATTTGGAAACAACTAAGGCTTCAAAAAAAATTCTTGAGAATGCAAATGTTGAAATTTCACATATAAATTTAGATAAAGAAAAAAATTGTGATAAATTTTAGGGATTAGCGAAAAGAGGTTGAAATGGTAAATATTGGGAATGATTGGGATGGAATTTTTGAGGAACACAAGGAATTTGAAAAAAGATTATTACAAAAAAATGAGAAAATTTTTTTGATATCAGAGTATAAGACGAAAACGATTTATCCTAAAGCAGATGAAATTTTTTTACAGCTTTTTAAGTTGACAAGCTACAAAAAATTGTAAGATTGTTTTGCTTGGACAAGATCCTTATCACGGTGAAAAATCAGGCACATGGATTGGCTTTTTCTGTGAAAAAAAGGCGTACCGTTGCCACCGTCACTAAAAAAATATTTATAAAAGAAATTCATAATGAATACGGTTATGAAATGAGTAATAGTGGATACTTAGAAAAATGGGCAAGACAAGGGATATTGCTTTTTAAATACAGCGTTAACTGTAGTTGCTGGGAATGCGAATTCGCACTCAAAAATTGGTTGGGAAATATTTACAGATAATGTGATAAAATATTTGAATGATAGGGAAGAACCATTAATTTTCCTTTTGTGGGGAAATAATGCGAAGAGTAAGAAAAAAATTGATTAATACGCAAAAACATTATATTTTTGGAAGGGGTTCATCCGAGTCCGCTTTCTGCAAATCGGGGATTTTTTTGGATGTAACCATTTTTATTAGAGCGAATGAAATTTTTGAGAGAACTAGGCGAAAAAGGAAATTGATTGGCAAATATAGATAAATTTGAGGAAAGGAGGCGGTTTATGAATTTTAGAAAATCTCAAATGGAAGATGTTGATAGAATTTTGGAGCTTATAGAAATGGCTAAAAGTTCGTTAAAAGAGATGGGGATTGACCAATGGCAAAATGGATATCCGAATAGAGAAAAGATAGAAAATGATGTAAATAAAGGGATAAGTTATGTTTTAGAAATAGAAAAAATCAATAACTGAAAAATACAGATTTTGATAAAAAAATAACAATAAAAAAATTGTTGCGACAATTGTTTTATCACCAGAACCTGAGACGGCTTATGATAATATAGATGGAAGCTGGAAGACAACAGAACCTTATGTGGCAATTCACAGGGTTGCTGTTGATAGTAGCGTGAAAAAAATCAAGGAATTGCTACGAAAATTTTGAGTTATTCTGAGAATTTTTGTCGTGAAAATGGAATTGAAAATTTGAGGGCGGATACTCATATAGAAAATATTCCGATGCAAAGAGTGTTGATAAAACAAGGGTTTGAGGTATGTGGAGAAATAACGTTGGATAGGGAGCCTGATGTAGGGAGCGAAAAGAATAGCGTTTGATAAAATTTTAAAAAAATAGAAATTTTTAGATAGAAAAATTTTACAAAAAAATTCTACAAAGGAAGAGAGTGATTTTAATATGAAATTTGAGACAAGAACAATACACGGTATAAAAGAAGGAAAAAAAGAAAGATTGTGGGGAACAAGTGTAGATTTTGCTTCGACATTTCCAGTTAAAGAATTTGGAGTGACTCAAGAGTTTGAATATTCGAGAGTGTCGGCACCTACTAGAAATGACGTAGAAGCATTATTAGCGAATTTAGAAAATGGAAAATACGGTTTTGCATTTTCTTCAGGAATGGCGACTACAACATCAGTATTTACAATGTTTGAAGCTGGAGATCACATAATTTTAGGAATTGATATTTACGGTGGGACTTATAGAATTTTACACGATGTTTATTCAAAATTTGGTGTGGAATCGACATTTGTAGATACGACAGATTTGGAAAATATTAGAAAAGCAATAAAACCTAATACAAAAGCAATTTTGATTGAAACACCTTCAAATCCGTTATTGGATGTAACAGATATCAGAGGAGTTGTAGAAATAGCGAAAGAACATAATTTAATTACGATTGCAGACAATACTTTTATGACACCATATTTACAAAGACCTTTTAGATCTGGGAATTGATATTGTAATTCACAGTGCTACAAAAATTCTTGTCTGGACACCATGATTTATTAGCGGGAGTGGCAGTTACGAATAATGAAGAAATAGCTGAAAAAATTAAATTTTCACAAGTAGCAGCAGGAGCTTTGATTTCGCCTTTTGATAGCTGGTTATTAATGAGAAGTTTAAAAACTTTAAAAATTAAGAGTGGAAGCAGCTCAAAAAAATACAGAAAAAAATTGATAGAATTTTTTCAAAATCACGATGCAATTGATAAAGTTTATTATCCAACATTGGACTCAAATAAAGGGAAAGCAATTCATGAAAGCCAAGCAAGTGGTGGAGGTTCAGTATTTTCTTTCAAATTAAAAGATGATACAAAAGTAAAACAATTTTTTGAAAGTTTGAATGTAGCGATTTTTGCGGCAAGTCTTGGAGGAGCAGAAACATTGGTAACTCACCCAAGCACAATTACTCACGCGGAAATGCCTGAAGAAGAAAAAGAAGCACGTGGATTTACAAATTCATTAATTAGAATTGCAGTTGGATTTGAAAATATTGATGATTTAATTGCTGATTTTGATAATGCTTTAAAATAAGGATTAGATAATTGGAAATTGTGACAAAAAAGGGGGTGAGAGAGTGTCACGGAAAGTGGATGAAGGTAAGAATCAATTGATGATGTTGGGAACAGTATTTGTGTTAATTGTTATTTTAATGGCATTTATGATGAATTTTAATAAAAAAATTCTAACAAGGTAAATGCTGAGACAAAAACAGAAATTGGAAAGAATATTGGAAAAAATAATTCAATAGCGTCAAATGGAAAATATCAAGTTTTAAAAGTGAGTGATGGAGATACAATTAATGTACAGAAAGTTGAGAATGGGAAACTTGTTGATGAGGTTGTGAAAATAAGAATGTATGGAATTGACGCTCCAGAAAAAACACAAGATTACGGTCCAGAAAGCCGAGCAGCTTTAGCAAAAATTATTGGAAATAATTTGGTTGAAATTGAAGTGAAAAATCGAGATAGATATGGTCGTTCAGTAGCAGTTGTTTATGTAAATGGGAAAAATGTCAATCAAGAGATGGTTCGAACTGGAAATGCGTGGTGGTATTACGAATATGACAAAAAAGATACTGAGATGGAGCAATTACAAGCTAATGCGAAGAAAAATAAGTTAGGATTATTTTCAAAAAGAGGTTATGTAGAACCTTGGATTTATAGAAAAGAGAAAAAAGCTCAAACATCAACTAAACCAAGGGTTAGAAGAAAAATAAAATGATAAAAAAATGAAAGAGGTGAGCTGCTGTGACGAGTAAATTAAGAGAGTTAACGGAAAAGTGTTAAAAAGTTTTTTTTAGAAATTTTTTTCAAATTTAAATTTTTCAGACACAGTTTTATTCACATTTTTGTTATCAGGTTTTCGGATTTTTTTCGAATTCTACTGTAAAAGAAGTAGCTGAACCTAAAAAAAGCCAGAAAAATAATACATCTATTGATGACAAAAAAATTTAGAAGTAGTTCCTTCAAAAACCTGAAAGCAGAAAAAAATTTTTAAAAAAACAATGAGCCAAACTTGCTAACATTAATGAAACGAGAAAGAATTGTCAGAAAAAAACAAACTGGAGCTTTATTTCCAATATTTGAAAAAAAGACTGGGAAGGAGCTTATTCTGCTCGAGTAGATAAATCAGGAAAAAAATACTCTATCAAAGAAAAAGAACAGTTTAGTCCAGAACGATATCAAGAACTTGTTAAAACACAGATTTCAGCATTGGATTTATTTAAAAGTCAAGTATGATGTTAGAATCAAATTGGCTTGAAATTACTAGCCAAAAAAAGCATTGTGTAACAAAGGGAGTTTTAGGCTCCTTTTAAAAATAAATCTTACAAAAATCATAGAAATTATGTTATAATTCGTGGAGTATAATAAAATAGAAAAAGGTGATAAATAAATGTTTATAGATGAAAGTGTAATTACGGTGATATCTGGAAAAGGTGGAGATGGAGCTGCTACATTTAGAAGAGAAAAATTCGTACAATTTGGAGGACCTGATGGTGGAGACGGAGGAAAAGGTGGAGACATCGTTTTCATTGCAGATCCAAATATTAATACATTGGTGGATTTTAAGAGTAGCAAAAAATTTAAAGCTGGTGATGGTACGAAAGGGAGTGCGGCTCGTTGTACTGGGAAATCAGGAGAAGATTTAGTGATAAAAGTTCCTGTAGGTACGATGATTAGAGATTTTGAATCGAATAGATTGTTATTGGATTTGAGTAATCCTAATGAAAGAGTTGTATTTTTGAAAGGTGGAGATGGAGGACGTGGAAATATCCATTTTAAATCTTCAGTAAAAAAAGCACCAAAATTGGCAGAAAGTGGAAGAGAAGGATTAGAATTAAAAATAAAATTAGAGTTGAAATTATTGGCTGATGTTGCATTGGTTGGTTATCCGAGCGTTGGAAAATCAAGTTTTATTAATAAAGTTTCAGCGGCAAAATCGAAAGTTGCAAGTTATCATTTTACAACGTTGAAACCAAAATTAGGTGTTGTGAGAATAGATGATGAGCAAAGTTTTGTGATAGCTGATGTTCCTGGATTAATAGAAGGGGCACACGAAGGAGTGGGACTTGGAGATAGATTTTTGAAACATATTGAAAGATGTAAATTGATAATTCATATCGTTGATGTTTCGGGAATTGATGGAAGAGATCCAAAAAGAAGATTTTATTAAAATAAATCAAGAATTAAAAAAATTATAGTGAAAAATTATCGAAAAAAGCAACAAATTGTTGTAGCAAATAAAAATTGATATGCTTTATGAAGAAGAAAAAAATTAGATGAATTTGAAAAAAATTTGTAAAGGAAAATGGAGTTGAATACGTGTATCCAGTTTCGGTTATTGCAAATGAAGGGTTAAAACCTGTATTAAATAAGGCTTGGGAAATGATTCAAGAAATTCCTAGGGAAGAATTGGAAGAAGAATATTCAGTAGACGAATTATTGAGAGAAATTAATAAAAAAAGAAGACTGGGAAATTAGAAAACTTGAAGATCATGTTTTTTTGAAGTTGATGGAAGAATTGTTGACGATGTACTAAAAAAATATGTATTTATGGGTGAAGAAGGAATTATTAATTTCTTACAAAAAAATGAGAAGTTTAGGAATGGAAACAGAGCTTGAAAAATGCTGGAGTTGAAGAAGGCGACATTATTGTAATTGCTGGATATGAATTTGAATACGTATTATAGAAAGAAAGAATTATGAATAAAAAATTAAAAGGAATAGTAATTAGTGGAGCTACAGGCGTTGGGAAAACTGATTTATCAATAAAACTTGCAAAAAGGCTGAATGCTGACATTATTTCGGCTGATGCCTCGCAAGTCTATAAATTTTTAGACATTGGAACAGCAAAAGTAACAGAAGATGAAATGCAAGGAATCAAACATTATATGATTGATGTTGTGGAACCTAATGAAGATTATTCTGTTGGCGATTTTGAAGTAGAAGTGAATAAAAATTTTTGCACGAGAAAGAAGAAAAATGCTGAAAAATATAATTTTTAGTTGGTGGAACGGGACTTTATATAAGAGCAATAACAGATGGATTTTCTGATTTGCCAACAAAAGATGAGAAGATAAGAAAAGATTTAGAAAAAAAATCGTTAGAAGAATTGCAAGAAATTTTGAAAGCACTAGATTTACAGGCTTACAATGAAATTGATTTGAATAATAAATTGAGATTAGTTAGGGCAATAGAAGTTTGCAAAAATAACTGGTGGAAAAATTTAGTGAATTACGAGTAAAAAAATATCAAAAATAATTATAATTTTTTTAAAAGGTGTTTTTGACTAGGAATAGAGAAGAATTGTACGAAAGAATAAATAAAAGAGTTGACATAATGATACAAAAAGGACTTGTCGAAGAGGCAAAAAAAGTATATAATAACTATGAGAATAGTTTATATAAAATATCGGCGATAGGTTACAAAGAATTGTTTAATTATTTCGATGGAAAAGTGTCTTTGGAGGAAGCGATAGAAGATATCAAAAGAGAAAGTCGAAGATATGCCAAAAGGCAAATGACTTGGTTTAGAAAGGAAAAAAAGATTACTTGATTTATAATTTATCTGAAATTTCAGAAAAAAGAAATAATAGAGGATATTTTAAGAAATTATGATAATTTTTCGTAGAAAGAAAGGAAGTAAAAATGAGAATACAAGATTATTTAACAGTGGAAAGAGTAAATTTAGATTTGCAAGGGACAACAAAAAGAAATATTTAATGAAATGATAGAATTATTTGTAAAAACTGGAGTTATCCCAGAAGAAAGTACTGAAGAATTTATTGAAGCATTATTAGAAAGAGAACAATTATGCTCTACAGGAATGCAAGATGATATCGCGGTACCACACGCAAAATCTCCATGTGTTTCAAAAAAATTGCATTAGCATTTGGAATTTCAAAAAATGGAGTTGATTTTTGATAGCATGGACGAAGAACCATCAAAACTAATCTTTATGATAGCAGCACCTAAAGGTGAAAAAAAAGAACATTTAGACTTGTTAGCAGAAATCTCTAAATTGTCGTATGAAGAAGATTTAGTAGAAAAAAATAGAAACTATTCAATCAGCAAATGAATTATTTGAATTATTGGATCAGATTTAATAATTATAGTTAATATTTTTAGTATAAAAAAATTAAAAAAATGAGAATACTATTAATCTTTATTGTTAAAAATTTGGGAAATTTTTTTCATAAATTTAAAAAAATTCAAAAATAATGCTAAAAAAATTAAAATTTTAATTGTATTTTTTTATTTTTGATACAATGTAACTAAAAAGTTAAGGATAAAAAAAGACAGTTATAAAAATGGGAGGTCTAGTAATGAAAAGAAAAGCATTGCTAATAGCGGGCGTTATCATGGTATCAGTAATTGGATATTCAGCGCCAAACACAAACAGTTTGGAATCGAGTTTAAATGCAATTGAAAAATAAATTTAACGATTTATTGCAAAAAGAAGCTCAGAAGAAAGCAGAATTCCAAAATGAGAAAGACAGACTGGAAAAAAAGAAGTTGAAGATTTACAAAATAAATTAATAGGAAAAGAAAAAAATTACAAGAAAAATTGAAAAAAAGATTCAGAAGTTAGATGGCATAGAGATGAGTACAAAAAAATATTGAAAAAAACTATGATGAATATTACAAAAAAATTTAGAAAAAAACAATTGTACAAAAACAAACTAGAATTGCTGAATTAGAAACTCTTTTTATCAGTAATGCAATAAAAAAATATAGTAAAGGAATATGATGATATGAAAAAAACTTTATTTATCGGATTAGTGTTAGCAGCATCTGCTCAAATGTTTGGAGCTAGTGCACAAGATTTATTAAAAAGAAGCTAGAAATGATTATTACAAAAATTTGAATAAAAAACTGAACCAGTAAAAAGTAAAAAGAGAAAAAGTAGTTAAAAGATGCTCAAAAAGCAATGGATGAAGCTAGAAAAAGAAATGTCAGATGGGACAGTAGACGAATACTTAGATCAAAAAAAGAAGAAGCACCAAAACCAAAAACTCCAATGGAAAGATTACAATACAATTCAGAAAAAGCAGCTGATAAAGTTGATTTTTATGAAAGAGTAGTAAGAAGTGTTAAGAGAGAAGAAGCGGAAGTTGTTGGATATAATGATGTTTTAGGAAAACAATCTTCAAAAAAAGTTGACTCAAGAAGATCTTCACAAAAAACCAAAAAAAGTAGTAAAAAAATCAAATAAAAAAATAATAAAAATACTGAAGAATAAGAAGTCAAATGAGAAAGGAAGAAAAATATGAAAAATTATCGGAATGGCAGCATTATCAGTATTAGTAGTAAGTCAATTATCATTTTCAGCAGGAAAATCAAATACTGATGCAGCAGTACAAAGATTACTAAAAAGTAGCAAAACAAAGACAAGCTGAGCAAGCAGTAGAAGTAACTCCAGTAGAAGTGACTGGAACTACAACAACTGGTACAGCACCTAGAGTAAAAAGAGTAAATTCTAAAAAAAGCTGAAATTAAAGCAATGAAAGCTAAAGAAAAAAATATGACTGAAAGTGAAAAAAATGGATGTAGAAATCCAAAGAATCAAAAAAAGAGTAACACAAATCAACAATAACATAGATACATTTAACAAAAAAATAATGAAATCTTGGAAAAAAATGGAACAAAGATTAGATCAAATTCAAGATAAAAATGAAATAAACATTTGCAATAACAAAAAAATTAGTTATAATTAGTTTAGGTATATAATTTTTTTAAAAAAATATAATAAAAATAATTTTAGAAAGGGAGAAATGTAATGAAAAAAATTAGCATTATTAGCGTTAGGTTTAGGAGCTTTATCTTGTACAAATGCAAGATTAGTAAACTACAACACTGAAAGATTAGATCACATTGAAGAGTATTTAAAAGAAAACAAACCAACTAGAAATGCTCCAGAATATAAATCATTAGAGAAGGAGGCAGAACAATGGTTAGAAAATCAACAATAATCGGATTATTAGCAATGTTGTTAGTTTCTGCACCAGTAATGGCTAGAAAATTGACAACTACTCAAATGAGAGAAAATACAATTAGAATCAATGCTTTGGAAATTGAAGAAGAAGGAGCAGAAGCAGTAAAAGTTGAACCTAAAGAAGAAGTTGTTGTATTAGATGCAGGTAAATTGAATTTTGACTTCGATAAAGATATAGTAAAAAGAAAGATACTTCGAATTGTTAAGAAATGTTAAAAGCATATGGGAACAAAAAAATTATGCAATTAGAATTATTGGACATACAGATTCTAAAGGTTCTGACGAATACAATATGAAACTTGGTATGAGAAGGGCAATTAGCGTAAGAAATAAATTAGTTGAATTCGGATTGGATCCAGCTAGAGTTATTGGAGTTGACTCAATGGGAGAAAGAGAACCAGTTGCTACAAATGAAACTGACGAAGGAAGATTTGAAAAACAGAAGAATTGAATTCCAATTCTCACCTTTCCAAGGTCAATAATAAACAACAATAGAAATTTTGAAGGTATTTAAAGTACTTTAATAACTACATCTTGAGAAATTAGATTTATTTGAATTTTTTTGAGATGTAGTTTTTTTATTTTTCTTTTTGTCATTACAAGTTTTTGATAAAATATTTTTAATTTTTGTAATGAGAAAAAGGAACAATCAAAAAAATTAAAGGTGGAAAAAATGAAGAAAACAGGAGAAGAAACGAGAACAACATTAAAAGATATGGAAATCATTCAAAGAAATGATTTTTCAAAATTTTACTTTAGATTCGGTTTTACTGGCAGATTTTGTTAAAATTAATCGAAAAAAACGAAAAAAATATTAGATATTGGGACTGGATGTGGAATAATTTCATTATTATTAGCAAAAAAATCACAAGCAAAAATAGTTGGAATTGAAATACAGGAAATTATATCAGAAATTGCTAAAAAAATATCAATAACAATGGTGTAAAAAAATCAAGTAGAAATATTGTCTAATGATATAAAAAAATTTCAAAAAATTATTCAAAAGAGATGAATTTGATGCGATTGTCACAAATCCTCCATATTTTGAATTTACAGGAGATTTGAATCAGATAAATGATTTAGACCAATTAAGTCGAGCAAGACACAATATTGACTTAACTTTGGAGAATATTATAGAAGCTACAGTTATTTGTTGAAAAAAATATGGGAAGTTTTTTTTCATTAGTATTTCGAAGTGATAGGCTAGTTGAAGTAATTTTACTTCTAAAAATATAATCTAGAACCAAAAACGAATGAAAAATTGTTACACAAAATACGGAAATGACGCTAAAAATTTGTCTATTGGAAGCAGTAAAAGATGCAAAAAAGGCTTTTAAAATAGAGGAAGCAATATACATTTATGATGAGAATAATGAGAAAACTGATTATGTAAAAATCATTGTATGGACAGTAACGAAGATATTCTTAATTTTATTTTAATAAAAATATGAAAAAGAGTTTGGTAAAAAAGTAAAATGTTTGTTATAATATAAAGAAGTGAGAAGATAATTTTTAAAATGAGAGTGTAGAAATTTTGTAGCAAAAAGCCGAGTTTGAGAGCGGCACTGAGCTCTTATAGGAAAGTGAGGATTTATGAATATAGTTGCACCAGCTGGAAACTATGAAAAATTAGAAGCAGCAATAAAAGCAGGAGCAAACGAAGTATTTTTTGGATTAAGAGGATTTGGAGCTAGAAGAAATAATCAAAATCTTGCGATAAATGAAGTGCTGGATGCGATTGATTACGCTCACTCGCGAGGAATTATGACTTCGATGACATTAAATACGATATTAAAAGATACAGAAATAAATAGTATGTATAACAATGTAAAAAGAGTTTATGAACATGGAATTGACGCAGTAATTGTTCAGGATTTAGGATTTATAAAATTTATAAAAGAGAATTTTCCAGGGTTGAGAGTCCATGGAAGTACACAAATGACGGTTGCTAATCATGTTGAAGCGAAAAAACTGGAAGAATTGGGGTTGGATCGTGTTGTTTTGGCGAGAGAATTGTCATTTGAAGAGATAAAAAGTATTCGAGAGAAGACGAATGTTGAGTTAGAGATTTTTGTGTCTGGATCGCTTTGTATTTCATATTCAGGAAATTGCTATATCAGTAGTTTTATTGGAGGAAGAAGTGGAAATAGAGGACTTTGTGCGTATTCTTGTAGAAAAAAATTTACTGATGAGAAAGGGAAAGAGGCATACTTTTTGAGTCCAAATGACCAGTTGTTACAGGCGAAGGAAATTAATATGCTAAAAGAAATTGGTATTGAAGGAATAAAAGTAGAAGGGCGTAAAAAATCTAGTGAGTATGTATTTGAAACAGTGAGTTATTATGATAATATTTTGAAGGGAACGCCAAGACCTACAGAAAGTTATAAATTATTTAATCGAGGATATTCAAAAGGATATTTTTATTTGGATAACAAACTTATGAACTTTAAGTATTCGTCTAATTTTGGGTACTTTTTAGGTGTGAGAATTGGTGAGACGAATAATTTTAGAATTGATGACGATTTGATTTTTAGGAGATGGTGTTCAGTTTGTAGATGAAAAACTTTGAAGCGATTTCGGGAGAATATGTAAACAAAATAATTTTCAATGGAGAAAAAAAGTTCAAAAAGGCTCAGAAAAAAATGATACGATTTCGATTGGAAAAATTGCCGAAAGGAACAAAATATATTTATAAAAAAATTATTCTAAAGAGATAAATGATAGAATTATTCATAATATAAAGGTTTCAAAGAGATTTTTCAATGATAGCTGGGGAATTGATTGCTAAAAAGGAAAAAGAGTTGGAATTGAAATTTGAAATTGAGAATATAAGGGGCAGAAGATTGTGGCTGTTGCAAAAGGAGATATTTTGGAGCAAGATGCCAAGAGAGTGATAACGAAAGAACAGATTGCAGAAAAAAATTAGGAGAATTGGGGTGATACGTCGTTTGAGTTGGGGAATATTTCGATTGACTATGATGGGACAACATTTATTCCATTTAGTGAGTTGAAGGCTTTGAAACGGGAATGTGTGGCTCAATTACAGGAAAAATTGTTGCAATCGTATAGAAGAAAGGCACCTGAAAAGAAAGAATATCATTTTGAGAATAAATCAGAGACTGTAACGCCAATATTTTCGGCATTAGTGTCAAATGAAGAGCAAGAGAGAGCTTGTCTGAGGCTGGAATTGAAAAAGATTTATCATAAACAGTATGACGTTGCGAAAGAGAAAAAAATTTAGGAAAGATAAAAAGTGGATACTAATTTGGCTTCAAACTTGTATCAGGCGATTATGGGAGAGAAAAATGGTTTGAAGGGACAGTCGCTTGACTGGAATTTGAATATTTTCAATAATCATACGATAGAAATGTTTTCGAGATTTCCAAATATAGAAACAGTTTTTATTTCGCCTGAGTTGAATCATCGACAATTGAGAAATATAAAATCAGATAAAGTAAAAAGGATTGGTAATTTACGGATATTTGAAGGAATGTATATTGAGCATAAAAATATTTGATGAGGAATATAAGGAGCTTGAGGGAGAATTTTACGACAAATATAAAGTTTTTGAAAAATGATTTGAATAATATTGAGTTGTATTTGGATAAAGCCGATGAATTTGATTCCTAAACTGGATGAAATTTTTGGAATGTAACTTTGATGAATTGAGATTGGATTTCACTTTTGAGAGTCCAGAGGAAGTGCGAGAAATAATCGGAAGTTTGGAAACTAGAAAAGGTAAGTACAATCCTTATGCATTTGAAAAATGGAGTGCTTTTAAATTTTGATAAATAGTTATTAAAATTTTGAAATGAAAACTGAGTGAGAGGATATCAATTTAGCTCTCATTAAAAAAAGAGGGGAATAAACTTGAAAAATAGCAAATATGACGAATGATAATTATTTACGAATATTGTATACGCTGTTAGGAGTATCGATTTTTGTCCATTATTGGTTTGTGGTACTTTTTACAGTTTTGATTTTGATAGATTTATTTTTTTCTGGCGAATATAAAAAAATATTGAAAGACAGATCTCTGATTGTAGTCGAAATAGTTTTAGGGTTTTCAATTGTGATGGCTATGATATATGACAACTGGTACGGATTGATAGCGATACCGATTTTTGCTGTGTGTTATGGTCGGAAGGTATTACACCTTGATTATGGAAAGTAGCACGAAAAAGAATAATTTGGAATTACTTTGTAAAGTTTCGGTTTTGCCTTTTGTGACAGGGGTTATTGAATATTTGATTACAAGAAAAAGAGCTGGATATTTTGCTTTTCACAATCCAAATTATTTAGGAAGTGTGATGATGATGATTGCAGTTGCGAATTTATATTTTGCATTTGAGAAAAAAATCAAAATGGAATTTTATGATATTCTTTTTGAATATAGCAACCTTTGATTTTATCTGGTTCGAGATCGGCTCTAATTGGGATAACGGTTGGAGTATTTGTGTTATTTTATTACTTTTTGAAAGAAAAATATTTTATTGCGACAATAGTAGTTTTGGTTAGTTATATTATCGGAGTAATTTATGGATTTTTTTCCCATTTTTGCGAGAAAAAAGTATTATAGAATATTTTTGGTTGAGAGTGGATATAATAAAAATAGCAATTGGAATATTCGAAAAGACAAATATTCTTTATGGACACGGAAATTTTTTTATTATTATAAATTTACAAATTTTATTTATCCACACTCTCATAACGCATTGGTTGAATCACTTTTGAGTTATGGAGTTGTTGGAACATTGGCATTGTTAGTTGTTTTTTTGAGATACATTTATGAAATAATGAGAAATAATGAGAATAATATATTGAAGATATCTTTAATTTTAGGAGTAATTGCTCATAATTCTACTGATTTTTGTAATTTTTGGATACAGACAGTGCTATTATTTATAATGATTTTTGTCTTATACTGAAAAATAATAAGAGAATGAAAGAATACAGGATAAAGATATATTCTAATCATAGAAAAAAATAAGAAAGAGAAAGGAAAAGAAAAAAAGATGAGAGATAATATTTATGTTGGATTAGTTCATTATCCAGTGTATAATAGAAATGAGGAAGTGGTAGCAACATCGGTAACGAACTTTGATATTCATGATATTTCGAGAACTTGTAGAACATATGATATAAAAAAATATTTTATTATCACGCCTGTTGATGCACAACAAGAATTAACGAATAGAATTATTAATTATTGGACAGAAGGTGACGGGATAGAATTTAATAAAAATAGAAAAAGAGGCTTTTTGAAAAATACGGATTTAGAAAATTCTGTAGAAACTGCAATTGAGACAATAAAAAATAGAAGGAAAGAGCCAAAAATAATAACAACTTCAGCAAGAATATTTCCTAATACTACGTCGTATCAAGATTTAGGAAAAGAAATGGTTGAAGATGAGGCACCGTATTTAATATTGTTTGGAACAGGTTGGGGATTGACAAGCGAAATTATGGATATGTCATACAAAATTTTGGAGCCGATTAGAGGTAAAACAAAATATAATCATTTATGTGAGAAGTGCAGTATCAATTATTTTAGATAGATTATTGGGAGAAAAATTAGTAAAAAGTATAGAAATAAAAGGAGAACGATTAAAATGGTGGGAATTGTAGTAGTAAGCCATAGTAATAAATTGGCAGAAGAAATTATTAATTTTGCAAAAGTTTTGCAACAGGAAGATTTTGAAATAAAAAATGGTGGAGACGTAAAAAATGAGATTTACGGAACAAATGTCGACAATGTGAAAGATGCAATTATAGAGGCAGATCAAGGAGAAGGAGTTCTTGTGTTTGTCGATATGGGAAGTTCTGTTTTTAATGCAAATCAAGCAATTGAAAGTTTGAAGGGGAAAATAAATGCACAAATTGCAGATGCACCATTGGTAGAAGGTGTGATTTCAGCGGTTGCGGCAAATTTTGATGATACTTCATTGGAAGAATTGAAAATAATTGCAGAAGAAAGTAGAAATTTTAAGAAATCTAGAAAGTAGTGTAAAAGATAAATGAGAATATGTTAACGAAATAAGAAAGGAAAAGGATGGAAAATTTAGTTAATATTGGGACGATCGTTGGAACGCATCATTTGACGGGGAGCGTGAAGATAAATTCGATGTTTGAAGGTATAGATGTTATTGTTGGTGAAAGAGTTTTGCTTGAAAAGGATAATCGAAGAAAAGGTTCTTTTTGGTGAAAAGTGTTAAAAAGAATTAATGAGAAAAAGCGATTATAAATTTTGAGGGAATAAATAATATTGATTTGGCAAAAGAGTTGAATGGGCTTCAAATAAAGATAAGACGGGACTTGCTTCCAGAAAAAACAGAGGACGATTTTTATTTAAAGGATTTGCTGGGAGTAGAAGTTTTTGAAAAAGGTGAAAAAATTGGAGAAGTATAGACATTATGGAGACCGCAGCTCATGATATATTGGTAATTCAAGATATTAAAAACCATAAAGAAATATTGGTTCCGCAAATAGATGTTTTTGTGAAAAAAATAGATTTTGATAATAATAAAATGGATGTGGAGTTGATTGAGGGAATGAGAGAGGAAACAGATGAAAATTAGTGTGTTGACTTTATTTCCAGAAGTTTTTGAGATGTATTTGTCACAAACGATTTTGCAACGGGCTATTGAGCTTGGAAAAATGGAATATGATATTGTGAATATTAGGGATTATGCGAGAAATAAGCACAATCAGATGGATGATATGCCTTTGGTGGAGGGGGCTGGAATGGTTTTGAAGCCAGAGGCGTATTGGAATTATTTTCAAGAGAATTTTTGATTTTTATGGAAAAGAAAAATTTGAATGAAGAGGATTTAGATAGAGAAAATAATCATGAAATTGGAAATGAAAATGAAGATTTTAAATCTGAAAATTCAAAATTTAAAAAAAGCCACATGTTATTTTTGTGACTCCTCAAGGAAAGACTTTAGATCATCAAAAAGGTTATGGAATTGGCGAAAAAAAGAAGAGTTAGTGATAATTTCTGGTAGATATGAAGGTCTTGATGAGAGAGTGATTGAAAAAAATTTGTTGATGAGGAAATTTCGATTGGAGACTATGTTTTGAGTAGTGGTGATTTACCGAGTTTGGTTCTATTGGATCTCGATTAGTAGAATAAAGGAAGGCGTTATAAAAAGAGTCATTTGAAAACAGATTCATTTTATAATGGTCTTTTGGGATTTCCGCAATATACAAGACCTGTTGAAATTGATGGATATGAGGTCCCAGAAGTTTTGAGAAGTGGAAATCATGCGAAAATTGATGAGTTTAGGGTATAAAAAGGCGATTGAAAAACTATAAAAAAATAGAAAAAGATTTGTTTGAGAAAAAAATTTTAGAGGATGAAAAAAATTCAAGAAGGAATACGAGAAATTATTTCATGGGAAATCTAAGTAAATTAAGGGAGGAATAATTATGGCAAAAAAATAAATATATTGATATAGATATTACAAATCTGCCAACACCGTCGTTTTTGGTGGATGAGAGATTGTTGAAAAGAAATTTGAAGATTTTAAAAGATGTTAAGGATAGAACAGGATGTAAGATTTTGTTGGCACAAAAAGGGTTTTCGATGTTTTATTTTTATCCGTTGATTGGACATTATTTGGATGGAACTACAGCGAGTTCGCTTTTTGAGGCAAAATTAGGATATGAGGAAATGGAGAAAAAATTTACTAAGAAAAAATTGGAAACTCACATTTTTAATCCGTCTTATCGTGATGACGAATTTGATGAAATTTTGGATATTACGAATCATATTGTGTTTAATTCGTTTGCACAATGGAATAAATTTAAGGGAAGAGTTCAGGAGAAAATAAAAGCGACTGGAAAACATATAAGTTGTGGATTACGTGTGAATCCTGAGTTTTCAGAAGTTGAGACAGAAATTTATAACCTGCAGGAGATATTCGAGATTTGGAGTAACGATTGAGAATTTTTAAGGAAGATGAGTTGGAAGGATTGGAAGGATTGCATTTTCATGCTTTTGTGAGCAAAATTCTGACGCATTGGAAAATGTTTTAAAAGTTTTTGAGGAAAAATTTGGGAAATATTTACATGGAATGAAATGGGTAAATTTTGGTGGTGGACATCATGTTACACGTAAAGATTACGATGTAGAAAAACTTATAAAATGTATAAATCATATAAAAAGAAACTTACAATGTGCAAGTTTACTTGGAGCCAGGAGAAGCTGTGGCGTTGAATACAGGATTTTTAGTATCGGAAGTTTTAGATATTACAAAAAATGAGATGGATATTTTGTTGCTTGATACATCGGCTTCGTGCCATATGCCAGATGTTATTGAAATGCCTTACAGACCGTTTATATTCGGTTCAGGATTGCCTAATGAGAAAAAATATACTTATAGATTAGGTGGGCCTACATGCTTGGCAGGAGATATTGTTGGAGATTATTCATTTGATGAGCCTGTAAAAGTTGGAGATAAATTGATTTTTACAGATATGGCGCATTACAGCATGGTAAAAACAAATACTTTTTAATGGAATAAACTTGCCGTCAATCGCAGTTTATACTGAAAAAGATGGATTGAAAGTGATACGAACATTTAAGTATGAGGATTTTAAAAATAGACTTTCGTAAATAGGAAAAATAACAAGGAGTAAAAAAAGGAGAAAAAAATAGGAAGAAATTATTAATTATTGGACTTTTAATTGCGGCTATGAGTTGTTCAAATTCTAGTAAAGATGAAAAAAATATTTCAAATTCTGGGAAAACTGGTGTGAAACAGGAAGATGTAAAAAGCCTGAAAATAAATCGAATCAAAATAAGGAATTAAAGGAATTAGTTTATTCAAATTTGGTTGATAAAGAGACGCAAAATGAAGCTGCTGAAGCTTTTAAAAAGATGCAGGAGTAAATCAAGAAAGTATAGATTTATTTTTTTGAAAAAGTGTGAATTTTTTTAATGATTCTGTGAAAAAAATCAAGAATTAATCAAACAAGGATTCAAAATTTCTCAAAATATAAATCCAGATTATAACGAAGAAATTCTTCAAAAATTGTGGGATGAGAAAAATCCTAAATTTCCAGGATTTAACTGCAGAATAACATCGTTCACTATTATGAGACAATTTTTGAAAACGAGTACTTTTTCGCTTAAAGATGAGACAAAAAGTTTATTTTTAGACGAAGAAGCATTGAATAATGTGCCTTTCCCGTTATTTAATGACACAGAGAAAAAGACTTTTAAAACGATATTTTCAGCAATAGCTACGGAAAAATACAAAAAGACGTGAATGTGCATTTGAAAAAAAGTAAAAGATGAATGGAATCGACTAGGAGTAAAATTTTCAAACAATGATAAAATCTCAATGATTTCGATGTTTTTCCATTCGCAAATTTCACCTGAGGAAGAAAACACACTTTTCATCGGTCACACAGGAATTCTGTTGAAATTAAAAGATGGAAAATTATTATTCTTAGAAAAATTGGCGTTCCAAGAACCGTATCAAGCTATAAAATTTGAGAATAGAGCTCAACTTAAAAAAATATTTGACAAATAAATATGATACTGAATGGGGACAACCGACTGCAAGACCGTTTATAATGGAAAATGCAGAATTGATGAAAGATTAAAATATAGAAGAAGAAGGCTAGGAAACTAGTCTTTTTCTAAATTATTGTATTTAATAAAATTGATATTGTAGTAAAAACTGATTTAAAATTGAATATAAAACGATGATTATTTTTTTACACAAATATTAAGTTTAAAATGATGTGAGTATATTGTTGGAAGTTTGGATAGGAAATGAGAGGGAAATCGGATATGAAAGGAGTAGTAATGAAAAATGTATTAGCGGTAATTGGTTTACCATTGTTAGTGGGATTTACACTTAGAGCGGGAATATTGACTCATGAATTTAAAGTGGAAGAGTTTGGAAATATTAATACGACTGATAAAGATATCGTTGTGTTTATTCATGGTATTTATGGGAAATTGGATGATTTATCGTACATTAAGGGGAAGATGGAAGAAAAAGGATATGCAGGAATTAGTATTCAGTATCCGACAACGAAGGAAGATATTCAAGGAATGGTTGAAAAATATATTAATCCAGAAATTGATGGAGAATTGAAGAAATTAGAGCAAGTGAATGAGAAAAGATTGAATGAAGGAAAATCAAAATTAAAAATGAATTTTGTAGTTCATTCACTGGGATCGGTTGTTTTGCGACATAAATTGAAAGAGAGTAAAATCGATGAATTGGGAAAAGTTGTATTTATTTCTCCACCTTCTCATGGAAGTTCGATAGCTGATAATGTTCTTTCTGAAGCATTGAGTCCAATTTTAGGAAAAGCTGTGAGACAGATAAAAGTTGACAAAAAAATAGTTTTGTGAATCAGCTAGGCGAACCAGATTACGATTGTTATGTAATTATTGGGAATAAAACAAATAATCCTTTTGTATTCGCTTATGATAAAAGGAAAAAGATGACGGTATGGTTCCAATAGAAACTGCTCGATTGAAAAATTGTCGTTTTAAAGTGATTGACGGGAAAAACTCATACAAGTATTTTAAAAATCAGATGAGCTTGTAAAAGAAATTTTAGAATATTTTTCTAATGATAGAAAAATAAAGTGTGGAATCAAATAGAATTTTGTGTTATAATGCTTATAAAAAAATAAAATTGCAAAAGGAGATAGAAGTTTATGAAAAAAATTATTGTTTGTAATGATGTTAGCAGTTATGGGAAATGGATTTGCGGGGACGATTACTCTTCAGAAGAATAAAGGTGTTCAAATATCACAAGAAGTGATGGAAAGTGAATCTTCTAAAATAGAAAAAGCACTACAAAGAGATTTACAACCTATTTCAAAAAAATAATTTCTAACTATGCAATAGCAGAAATGAGTAAAGAAGTAGGAAAAAGGCAATATGAATTTGTTTGATAAAGATATTAAAATGAGTAGTTCGAGAAAAAGAGTTAGAGGAAAAATATGAAAAGAAACTTATTGATGCTTTTTATATCAAATGTATCTATTTCATTTTCTGTAAAGAAAATTAAATTTATTGATGAAAATACTGCTGATGTAGTATATGATATGAAAATGAAAGATTTAGATAAAGGGCTAGAAGCTTTAGATAAAAATTTCAGATGAGGATATTACAGCAATATTATTAAAAAGGTAGGTTATAATAGTGAAGATGAACTGGATTTTATGGAAAAAACCAGGTAATGAGAATGAAAAAAATTAGAGTTATCAACATTGTTTATGATGAGATTATAAATCAAATAGAGATTGCATTGAAAAATACAACATCAGAAATAGTGATTGAAAAAATATGTCAGGTATTCTTAAAAAAAGTAAATGGAGAATGGGGATTATTAGACGAATTGAAATAATAGAAAAATATTTATTTTTTTGAAAAAGACTAGAAAATAATAGAAAAATCTAGTCTTTTTAGTATAATTAAAAATGTATTATGTATTTTGAATAAAAAGATATCAAATTTTTATTATATGACTTAGAGAATGAAAAAAATTTTTAGTAAGATAATAAAAAAATAGAAAATAAAAAAAGGAAAAAAAGAATGTTAATTGATTTAGAAATTAGTAGAAATAAAATAGAAAAAAATCTAGGGAAAAATTCAAAACATAAATGAAAAATATCATTTATGTTTTGAAGGATGATGCTTACGGTTTGGGGAATTGAGAATATTTTACCGATTTTGATTGAAAATGGGTGTAATTATTATGCCGTTGCTTATATAGAGGAGGCTTTGGAGATAAAAATTTCGAGGGAAAGATTTTTCGAAAGAAGTAAATGTCATGATGCTGAATTATGCGGAAGTTGAAGATATTAGAATAACTGTAGAAAAATGGGATTGAATTGACGATTTACAGTCTTTTTCAGTTTCGAGAATATGAGAAAAATTTTTAGTGAAATTTTGGAAGAGGGAAAAATAATATAAAAAAATTCATATAAAGTTAAATACTGGAATGAATAGATTGGGATTTGATGGGGATGAAATAGAAGAATTGTGTGGTATTTTAAAAAAGATTTCAAGTTAGAAATGAAAAATAAGAGATTTTTGGAATGTGATAAAAAGGTAGAAGATGTTAAAACTGTTGAAAAAAATAGGTAAATTAGAGATTGTATCAATTTTTTTCTCATATTTCTGACAGTGAAAAATCTTGAGAAAAACAGAGGAACAAGTGAAAAAGTATGAGGAATTTTTGAAAATTTTTCAAAAGATGGGAATTGATTACAGATATACTCATTTACAGGCGAGTCCGTTGTTATTTAAGTATGGGAAAAAGTATAATTATGATTTTGGAAGAGTGGGAATGGCGATTTATGGGATGGAACCGCTTTCAGAAAGGGTTGGATTAGAGCAAGTGATAAATCTTCATTCAAAAATAATTAGTCTTCGTAAGGTTCGTAAGGGGGAGCAGGTTTCTTATGGAAATAATGGATTATTGGAGCGAGATATGGTTGTAGTGGTTGTTCCGATTGGGTATGCACATGGGTTGAAAAAACAAATAGAATCAAGTAATTCATATATTTTGATAAAAGGGGAAAAGGCGTATATTTTGGGAGAGGTTTGCATGGATATGATTTTGGTTGATGTGACAGATATTGAGGGGGTTTCTGTGGGAGATAAAGCTGTAATTATTGGCGTTCAAGGTGATGAAGAAATAACGTTATTAAAAAAATGGCAAAATGGCAAATACAATTCAAGATGATATCTTGACAAATTTTGATAAATCGATTAGGGCGAAAAAAATTGTGGAATAGAAGCATTAATTTTTGATAACAAAAAAAGTCAATAAAATGATATAATATACTGAAAAAGATAATGAAAAAAATTAGAAGGGAGAAAAATGAAATTTACAATATTTACTCCAACATATAATCGTAAAAAAATTTATTGAAAAATTGTATGAATCGTTGAAAAAAACAGACTTTTTAAGGATTTTGAGGGGTGATTGTCGATGATGGTTCGACGGATAATACTGGGAAAAATTGTGGAAGAGTTTCAGCGAGAAAAGATTTTTGGATATTAAGTATTTTTTTATAAGGAAAATGGGGAAACAAAGAGCATATAATTTTGGAGTGGAAAAAGGCACAAGGAGAATTATTTGTGTGTTTGGATTCTGATGATGAGTATGTGGAAAATGGACTTGAAAAGATTTTAGAATATTGGGAAGAGTTGAAAAAATCAGAGAAAATAAGTTTTGATAAAATTGCTGGAATGGGCTATTTATCGATATATCCTGATGGGAAAAATTATTGGAACGAAATTTCCTGAAAATAAAATGATTGCGTCTCAATTTGATATTTATAATAAGTTTGGCGTGAAAGGTGATAAAGGGTTGATGTTTAAGACGGAAGTTATAAAAAAATATCCGTTTCCAGTATTTGAAGGCGAAAAATTTACGACAGAAGCGGTTGTTTATAATAGAATTTCTGAGAGATGTAAAATGTTTTATGTGAATGAAAAAAATTGAGATAAAAAGAATATCAAAATGATGGCTTGACTTCTAAATATAATGATTTGTTGTTGAGAAACTCGAGAGGACAGGCATTGTATCATAATGAGAGAAATAGGCATAAAATGAGTTTTTAAAGAAAAAAATTTTTGAATAATGCAGTTTATTATAAGTTTTGTAAAGTTGCAGGATATAATTTTTAGTAAAATATGGAAAGAGAATGAAGCAAAAAATATTTTTTTGTTTTTAGCATTACCGATTGGAATTTATATGGTTTCAAAGGTTACGAGAAAAATAACTTTATTATAAAAAGGAGGAAAGATGATAAAAAAAGATAAAAATATTTTTTTCTAGTTTTTTTCATCTGTTTGTAATTGCGTTTGTGTTTTTTTAAAGACCAGTGCAGTATATACAAAATGAAATTGTAGAAACGAAATTTTTTTAGAATATTTACTGATGGGAGTTTATGTTTACACGTTTGTTACAGCGAAAAATCTATCTTGATTGGTTAAATTGTATATGATTTTCTTGTACACATCATTTTTTATTTAATTTTACAAGAGTTTTTAGATGTTGTAAATTATAAAGAGTTTGGTTGGGCGACGAAGTTTGCAAATTATTATTTTTTCTATGAGGTTAGGCAGGAAATAATAATAGTATTTTTGATTGTTTTTGTTATGTACTCATTTGGGATTTTTTTATAGGAATTTTGAATGAAGATGAGATAGAATTAAAAAGGTGGAATTACATTAGCGAGTAATAATTTATATTCAAATGTAGGGATTGACATTATTCATTATTTCTTTACCAGCTTTTAGCTTACAAAAATGTTTATACAATTGAAAGTTATTTTACAAGCTGGGTATGAAGCGTATTATACGGGAATTTTGAAGGGCGTAGAGTATCCGTTTTTTTCACAAAAGGGTCTGGAACCGTGATGACGATAGGATTTTTGATATTTTTTTAATTTCTATTCCGACAAAGAAAAAGTTTTTAACAGTTTCTGGATTGTATTTGATGGTAAAAATTATTAGATTCATTTAAAGGTGCTAGAGCAATATTTTTGACACAATTACTATTTATAATGTGGTATTATGCGAAAGTTTATGGAATAAAAAAATAAAAAGCTAAGACAATGGTAAAATTAGTTGGATTTACAATGATATTTTCACAAGTCTTGGTTTCGATTCGAAGTAAAAAAATATTCAGTTTCGATTTGATAAAAACTGCGTATGATTTTTTTATTCTCGCAAGGTGTAAAGTTATTTGGTTTTAGGATATACGATTGATTTAAAGAATAAAAATAGTTGGAATTGGTCCATATCCGTATATTTTGCAAGGATTATTTGATTTCAACCACAATCGCCTGAAACATTGTTACAAACGAATTCACTTGCGGATAAATTAACTTATGAGCTAAATCCAGCTGCGTATTTGAAGGGAGAAGGAATTGGTTCAAATTATATAGCGGAAATGTATGATTTAGGATATTTTTTTGGATAATTTTGATTTCGATAATTTTTGGGAATTTTTAATTATTAAATATGAAAAAATACGTTGTAAAAATAGATTTTTATTGCTAACAAGTTACTATTTTATTCCAAATTTATTTTATATTCCAAAGGGTTCATTTTTGGAGAAGGATTATTCAAAAAAATATGGCAATGTTAGTTGCAGTTTATGTAGTAGTTTTCGGCATTGATTTTATGTACAGGAGAATTGAGCGCAAGAAAGCTCTAGTTTAAAAAATAGGAGAAAAAAATGATAGAAAAGAAAATATATTATGTTTGGATAGGAAATGCAAAAAAGCCAGATATTCTCTACAAATGTTTGGAATCTTGGAAAAAAAGAATTTACCAGATTTTTGAGATAATTGAGATTAATGAGAAAAAAATTTTGATATGGAAAAACATCTTGCGAAAAATAGTTTTTCGTGAGTGTTATGAAAGACGATTGTGGGCGTATGTTTCAGATTATATGAGAGTGCATTTTATGTATGAAAAATTCAGGAATTTATGTCGACACAGATATGGAAATAATAAAGGATTTAACACCGATTTTTAGAAGAAAAAAATTTTTTTCAAGAACAAAATAATGAAAAATCAAAAATGAATTTTTTTATAGGTTACGAAGACGAGAAGCACATAAGTGTCGGAATTTTTGGGACAACGAAGCACAATGAAGTATTGAAAGATATATATGAATTTTATGAAAAAGATATTTGGGAAAAAAACCAATTTGGACAATACCAAAAATTTTTACTTACACTTTTGAGAAAAAGATATATTTGAGTGAAAAAAACGAGAAAATCTATTGAAAAATGGAGAAATAGTGATTTTTTTCCAAAAGAATATTTTTATCCTTACGGTTTTCATGAAAAAAATATACAGATGATTGCATAAAGCCTGAAACTTATGGAATACATTGGTGGAATGATAGTTGGAGCAGTTTAAAAGGCTAGATTGTTTTTAGAAACAAAACATTTATCAGGAGTAAAAAAATTAGTGAAAAAGGCTAGAATAATTGCTAGATATTATTTAAAAAGAAAAAGGTAAGAAAAATTTGGTAGATATAAAAAAAGTGATATAATTGAATGAAAAAGTTCATCTACAATGATAGGACAAAAAGGTTAGGAGATAAATTAGAAAAATGAGTAAATTTAAAAAATATTGTTGTCGTTAATGATTGCAGGAGCAACCGTTAGCTGGGCAAAAGAATTGAGATTAATGACTTATAATATTTATGGTGCGAGATTAACTAATGGAAGAAAAATTGGGAGAGAGTATAAAACCGTATAAGCCAGATTTTGTATCGCTTCAAGAAGTAGATAAATACACTAAGAGAAGTAAATTTAGAGATGTAACAATGGATATAGCAGCAGAATTAGGATATCAATATTATTATTTTCAAAAAAATCAAGAAATTATGACGGTGGAGAATATGGAATTTCCTTTATTTCAAGATATCCGTTAGAAAAGATTTATTCGTATGAATTGCCATCTGATGGTATTGAAAGAAGACAAGTAATAATTGCTGAACTTGATAAAAAAAGGCATTTGGGAAAAAAAGTTTTGATTATGAATACACATTTGGATTTTCAAACTAAGTTGAAGGCTGAAGAAATGGATTCACTTGATGTATTTACGAATTTTTTTGATAAAGATGATATTAAATTTTTAAATGGAGATTTGAATATTTTACCAACAACAACTTATTATTCAGGACTTACTAGAAATTGAGAGATACTTATATGGAGGATAAAAAAAGAAAAATCTTAGAACATTAAAAAGATCCGAGAATAGACTATATTTTTTTGGAAGCAAATCGACAAAATGGAAAGTGAAAGAAAGTTATTTCATAAAAGATGGTTCTCAAGATTGGACAAAATTATCTGATCACTTGCCATATATGGCGATTGTAGATATAAAATAGAGAAAAGGAGGGAAATTGATGAAAGTTTCATTGATTATGCCTACAATTAATGTTACAAAAAGAGCTTGACTTATTTTTTTACAAAGTTTAGTACAACAAACTTATCAGGATTTTTGAATTAATAGTGGTAGATCAGAATCCAGATAGACGAGTGTTAGATATTGTAATGAAATATGAAGATAAGATAGAAATAAAATATATAAGAAGTTCTCAAAAAGGATTGAGTTTAAACAGGAATAAAGGACTTATAGCTAGAGAAGGGGAAATCATTGGTTTTCCTGATGATGATTGTGAATATCAGCCAGATACGATTGAAAAAAAGTAGTGTCGTTTTTGAGAAGAAAAAGGCGTATAGAATTTATTCATGTCGAACACTTGAGCGTGGGAAAGATTATGGGACAGGAATAATGGAAACTACTGATATGGATATAAAAGCCAAACAATGTTTCAAAAAAACAGTTAAATCAATAACTTTTTGTGAATTATAGACAAGATGAAATTGTCTTATTCGATGAAAAATTTAGGAGTGGGTTCAGTTTTTGGAAGTGAGAAGAAACAGATTATGTGTTAACACTATTGCATAAAAGGGTATAAAGGTAGATATTATGCGAATGATATCATTTTTCATCCAGCAAAAAAAGGGAATTACGCTGATTTAGAAAGAGCCTATAAATATGCTTTTAGGTTATGGAGCGTTAGTGAAAAAAGAAGTAAAATTAAGAAAAAAATTATTTCTACATTTTTGAATATTGGAAAAAATTATTTAGAAGTTTTGTGGGAAATGATTGTTACAAAAAAATAGAAGTTATCATAGAGTTGTGTTGAAAGGAAGAATACAGGGGTTTAATAAATATCAGATTAGAAAATAGTGATAAAGAAAGGGTTAAAGATGGATAAAATTAAATGTTTAATCAATATGTTGATAGCGTATTTCTTGTATCCTTTTACTAAGAAAAAGTTTAAGGGACGAAAAATTTGGTTAGTTGGTGGAAATGCGGGAGAATTATATGTTGATAATGGAAGAGCGATTTATGAGTATTTACGTGCAAAACCAGAAATAGAAGAATTTTGGGTTTTGAATGAAGGTGCAAAAATTAGGAAGAAAATTTTAGGTGGAAAGTTAATAAAAGGGAGTGTTAATGCGTATTTGTATTTTATGCATGCAGAAGTTGTATTATTTTCCCATTCAATTTCAGCTGATATTGCTCCGTATTTGTTTGTTGTACCATTTGTGAATAGATTTCATTACAAAACATTGAAAGTATTCTTGAATCATGGGACAGTTGGATTTAAAGTGAGAAAAGCGATGAATGCTAAAACAGAAAAGATAGCAGAAGAGTTGGTAAAATCTTATGATGTCAATATTTGCGATTCAGAATTTGAGAGAAAAGTAAAAACTACAACTTGGTGGGAAGTTCCTGAAAATACGGCTTTTGTGACAGGATATCCAAGATATGACAAGTTGTACCGAGTGGAAGTTAGTGAAAAAGAAATTTTCTTTATGCCGACTTGGAGAAACTGGATTAAGTTGGAAGATGCTAAAATTGAGGATACAGAATATTTTAAAAATATTATGGAGCTTGTGACGAATGAAAAAAATTGAATAAATTTTTAGAAGAAAAATAATATAAAATTTAATATTTATATTCATCAGTTGATGCAAGATTATTTAAAGAGTTTTAGTAAAAATAAAAATTAGGGAAAAAAATGTTCAATTATTGCCAAAAGAAAGTGAAATTACGAAGGAATTACAAAAAGTCGAAGATTTTGATTACGGATTATTCGAGTGTTGCGTATGATTTCTTTTATTTGAATAAACCAATTTTTATTTTTTTCAGTTTGATAAAGATGAATATCAGGAGAAAGTTGGATCGTATGTTGATTTGGATAAGGAATTATTTGGGAAAGCGGTTTATAATGTGGATGAATGCGTTCAAGGAATTATAGATTTAACGAATAATAATTTTAAATATGAAAAGAATTTGTATGAAAAAAATCGAAAAAAATTGCGACCAAAATTTTTGAAATATTCGGATAAAAGCGAACTGTGATAGAGTGTATGATTTAATTTTGAAAAAAACTTGGAGAAAGAAAATGAGAAAAGAAAAATAATAAAAGATAAAGTTTCGATTATAACACCGATGTATAATGCTGAAAAATTTATTGGAAAGACGATTGATTCGGTATTGGCTCAAACATATGAAAATTGGGAATTGCTAATAATGAATGATATGTCGAAGGATAATAGTTGTGAGGTCGTTAAAAAGCACTCGAAAATGGATGCGAGGATAAGACTTATAAATGCTAGTAAAAATGTAGGTGTAGTTAAAGGTAGAAATAAACTGATTGATATTGCAGATGGTGAATTTATTGCATTTCTTGATGCAGATGATTATTGGCATGAGGATAAGTTGGAAAAGCAAATTAAGTTTATGAAAGAAAAAGATGCAGCTATTAGTTGTACAGATTATACGAGAGTTACTGAAAACGAGAAATCTATTAATGAAATAAAGGTAAAAAGTGAAATAACATACACAGATTTATTGAAAAAAACAATTATATGGGATGTTTGACGGTAATGTATGATGTTTCTAAAGTTGGGAAAAAGATATTTTAAAGAGCGTGAAAAATGAAGATTATGTGCTTTTGGCTGGAAATTATTAAAGAAGTGAAAAAGTTTACGGATTGCAAGAAAATCTTGCATTTTATCGAGTGTTGGATAATTCTAGATCAAGTAATAAGTTTGCGGCGGCGAAGGTTAGATGGGATATTTATAGAAAAGAAGAAGGTTTGTCAGTGCTGAAGTCGGCTTATTATTTTGTAATTTATGCGATAATTGCTTTATTAAAAAAACGAAGTAGGATTATTATTTAGAAAAGGAAGGAAAAAAATGGCAGTAAGTAGTGTAAGAAAAAAATTATTCTTATTTATTTGGAATTTTAGTAGTCATGGTTTATTTTGTTGGATTACTAATTGTGAATAGAGGTCTTGGTTTTAAAAATGCATTGGTAATTGTGGGTGCGATGATTTTGTATTACGTAGCGAATGTATTTAATGTTTATACGAGTAAATATCGATTGCGTGATATGATAATTGTTACTGGAATAAATGTAATAATAGCTTTGGCAACAATATTTTTGAAAAATATTTAATTATTATGAGGGAATAATAATTTTTGGGATTATGGCGATGTTTCAAAATAGCATTTAGATATATCGTCATTACAGGATTAGTTGGTAGACAGAGAATTATGTTCGTTGGTGAAAAATGGATATACGAATGATTTGTTAGAAAGTATTAAAGTTGATGAGCAATACAAATTGATTGGTTTTTGAAAAAAATGAGGAAAGTTCTACGATAGAAAAAAACAATTACAAATTTGTGGAAATCAAAAAGAATGGATATTGTAGTTGATTTTTCTGAAAATTTGTTATCTGATGCGAAATTAGTGGACAAATTGTTGGAGTACAAGCTAGAAGGAATGCAGTATTATAATTATTTGGAATTTTATGAAATGTATGAAAGAAAAATTACCAATTTCAGATTTAAGTCCAGAATGGTTTTTGAAAAAATACAGGTTTTGAAATTTATCATAATAGTTTTAATTTGAAGGCAAAGAGAATATTAGATTTGATTTTTGCAGTAATAATCAGTATTTGCGTTTTTTTCCAATTATGATTTTAGCGGCGATAATAATTAAATTAGAGTCAAAAAGGTCCTGTTTTTATACAAGAAAGAATTGGTGAGGGAAATAAACCGTTTAAAAATTATAAAATTTCGTTCGATGACAACTGATGCAGAAAAAGATGGTCCAAAATGGGCAGTGAAAAATGATAACAGAGTTACAAAGTGGGGGAAAATCATGAGAGCAACTAGAATTGATGAATTACCTCAATTGTGGAATGTTTTAAAGGGAGAAATGAGTTTTGTAGGGCCTAGACCTGAGAGAGAATTTTTTATTCAGCAATTAGAGAAGGAAATAAAAGTATTATAATTTGCGACATACTGTAAAAACCTGGACTTACTGGTTGGGCACAAGTAATGTATCCGTATGGTGCAAGTGTTGAGGATGCTTACAGAAAATTACAATACGATTTATACTATATAAAAAATCACGATCTTTTTGTTTGATGTAAAAAGTGTTGTTAAAGACAGTAAATATTGTTATTTTTTTGGAAAAGGGAGATAAAAAATGTATTTAAAAAGCACTAGAAATCAATGGTTTTAAATCATTTGCAAATAAAACTGTTGTGGAATTCGACAATGGAATAACATCGATTGTTGGTCCAAATGGAAGTGGAAAAAGTAATATTTTTGGATGCGATCTTATGGGTTTTAGGAGAGCAGAGCTATAAAAAAATATCCGTGCGAAAGAAAGTTCGGATATTATTTTTTTCTGGTAGTAAAAAGTAGGAAACCAAAAATCGATGGCAGAAGTGAGTCTGATTATCGAAAATGAAGATAGATACTTGGATATTGATTTTTCTGAAATAAAGATTACGAGAAGAATTTTTAAATCAGGAGAAAACGAGTATTTATTGAATAATAAGAAGGTTCGATTGAAAGATATTAATAATTTGTTTATTGATACAGGAATTGGAAAAACAGGCATATTCGATAATTGGGCAAGGAAGAGTAGAGAGAATAATTAGTTCTTCACCAATGGAATTGAAGGAAATTATAGAGGAAGCAGCTGGAGTAAAAAGAGCTAAAAAATGAAAAGGAAATTTCTGAGAAAAAATTAAAAGAAGTAAAAATGAGATTGAGAAAAATTGATTATGTTGAAAAAGATTTAGAAGTAAGAGTTAATTACTTGAAGAAAGAAAGTGAAAAAAGCTAGATTATTCAAGAGTTATACACAAAAAAATTGATACTGAAAAAAATATGATTTTAGAGTATGGGAATCAATGAAAAAAATCTTTTAAAGGCTGATTATACGGCGAAAAGTGAACAATTGAAAAGTAAATTGGAAAATATTCAAGAAGAATTTTTAAAGAAAAATTCAGAGTGGGAAAAGCGAAAAATAATCACAGGGAAGAACTTTTTGAAAAATTATCGGCTAAAAAAGAAAGAGAATAAGGAAAACACTTCTTTGATAGATAATTTGAAAAATGAGTATTCTGAATTGGTAAAAACATTCTAATTTGGAAATTGAGGCGAATGAAAAAGATAAGAGAAAAGGGAATTTGGATGTTGATATGAAGGAAAAAGAGGAAATTCTTAAAAGATCGAAAGAAGAATTAGATCAAATAAATAAGGCATTAAATGAGAAGAAAGCTCAAAAAGGACAAGGTTGAGAAAAAGGTTCTTGAATTAAAAGAGAAAAAAAGTAATATTGAAGATGAAATTAAAAAGAGAACTCAGAAAAAATTTCTGATTTTGAAGTAGATAAAATTAAACTTAGAGGGAAAAATGAAGATTTAGAAAAAGGGTTATTTCTGCGAAAAAAATGAGGGTAAAAAAATATTTGGTTGAGAAAAAGAAATTAATCAGAAATTGAAAAAAATACAAAATGAAAAAGATGATTTTGAGAATAAAAAGGCTGAAAAGGAAGATTTTAAATTAGAAAAAGAAGCTCAAATAAAAACAATTGGATGATGAAATTGATGAGTTGAGAAGTGATTATTCGAGAATTAATAGTCAGAAAAAAATGATTTGAGATATAAGTATGAGAATTTAGATTCAAAAAGACGAGCAAATATTAATATCATTGAGAAAAAAACGAGACGTTTAATAGAGGAATAAAAAGATATTCTTAATGAAAAAAATTGATGGCGTGATTGGTGCGTTTGTTAATTTAATTGATATTCCTGTTGGATATGAGGAAGCGATTCAAACTTTATCAGGTGGATTATTTCAAGATATTATCGTAAAAAAATACTGATATTGGGAAAAAAGTGTATTCAAATTTTGAAAGATAAAAAAACTTGAAGAGCATCGTTTTTACCAATTGAAAAATATTAAGACTGGGAAAATGTTGTCGCAATTGCCAAAAAGTTGAAGGTGTGATTGATTTTGCACGAAATATTGTTAAATATGATAAAAAGTCTTGAGAAAATAGTGCAATTTGCGTATGGAAATGCGGTTGTTGTAAAAAAATTTGGATGTAGGAGCTCAATTATCGAAAAATGGTTTTAGTGACAGGATTGTTACACTTGAAGGGGATATAATTACAGCTCGTGGTAGAATGACAGGAGGACATTCTTTTAAAGGGAAAGACGAATTATTGGACCGAAAAAAGAATTAAAGCTATTAGAAAAAGGATTTACAGTCGATTTCTAGTGAAATAACAGGATTTGAAAAAAATTAAAGGAAATTACAGAAAAAGCAGCAAAATTAGACTCTGAAAAAGAAATACAAGATGAATTTAGTGTATTTTTTTAAAGGATTACGAAGAATTTAACGCAGAGTATGACAATTTTAATTTAAAAATTTGGTCAAAAAGAGAGAATTTTAAGAACTTTAAATTATGAAATTACAGAAAATGAGAATTTTATCATTGAAAAGCAAGAAAAAAATTACAGAAAATGAGAGAATTGTTAAGGAAATTGAGAAGTACATAGTAGAAAATAATTCTAAATTGGAATATTTGGAAAAGGAATTGAATAAAAATTAGTAATTTGGATGAATATATTAATGAATTGAATGCAATTGTAACGGAATATGAAATTTTGAAGGTAAAAACAGAAAACAATAAAACGAGATATAGAGAAATTGAAGCTGATTACAATAAATTGGTTCGTGAATATCAGGAATTATTGGAGTTTGAGAAAAGAGAGATTTTTGAAAGAAGATTTTTGAGACGAAAATAGCTTCTAAAAAGAAGAAATTGATAAAAAGTTTTAGATAATCAAGAAAAATCTTGAAGAAATTGGAAAAAAATTGAGATAACTATAAAAAGAGATTGAAAAAACGAGAAAGAGACTTGATTCAAGAAATAAAAGAAATTGAAATGAGAATTTTGAGTGAAAAAAATGATTATGAAAAACTGTTGGAAAAAATTCTAAAAAAATGAAAACGAATTACAATCTCAGTTAGATGAATTTTGAAACGATTAAAAAGGATAAAATCAAAGAAAAATGAAGAATATTTTGAATTAAAAAAACGAGAATGAATTAAATGCTGTAAAACGAAAATTGTCGATGAATCAGAAAAGTAGAGAAGAAATAGGAAGTGTGAATTTAGCTTCTATTGAGGAATTTGAGAGAGAAAATGAGCGTTACACAAGCATTGTAAATCAGAAAAAAGATTTGATTGAGAGTAGAGAAGCTCTTTTTCAAGCTAATTGAGAGATTGAAGTTGAAATTGTAAATAAATTTTTCTTTTTGCGTATGAAAAAAATTAGCGAGAATTTCAAGTACATGTGTGATACTATTCTAAATGGTGCTGAAGGTGGCATAAAATTGACGAATCCCGAAGATTTATTAAAAACTGGATTGGAATTAAGCGTGAGATACAAAAATAAGCCAGAACAAACGCTAATGTTACTTTCTGGAGGAGAAAAATCAATGTTAGCAGTTTCTTTCATAATGGCAATATTTATGTTTAAACCAAGTCCATTTACATTCTTTGATGAAATTGAAGCGGCGTTAGATGAAAAAAATACACAAAAAATAGTTGAAGTGCTACATAAATTTATTGATAAATCTCAATTTATCTTGATTACACACAATAAAGAAACGATGAAAGGATCTCATAGACTTTATGGAGTGACTATGAATAAAGAGATAGGAGAGACTAAATTAGTTTCGGTAGATATTTAAAAATTATAATAAAAAAATGACTTTTCAGTCAAAAAAATAATGAAAAAAATTCTTAAAATTATGTTATAATCAAATACAAAAGATTTTTAAATTAAATAAAAAGGAGAACAGGTTATGATAAAGAAATTTCTTTTAATGGTTATAATTTTAGGAATGTCTGTGATTGGGTTTGCAGATGAAGTGGATGTTTCGCAGATTGCAGTTGATTATCCGCATAAAGAAAATGCGATAAGAGCTACGGTTTTAGGGACACCGAAAGATCAATGGTACACTTTTAGTCATGCAAAAGGACCTAAGGTAAGAACAATAAAGACAACGAAAAAAATTCCAGAAATTCTTAGACAATGGTCTGATTTTAAATATGGAGTTTGGAAACAAAAAGAAGAGGCCCCATTGATGATAGTAATTTCAGGGACAGGTTCGGTGTATAACAGTGGACTTTCTATGTATATGGCAAATGTATTTTATGACAGAGGATACAACGTTATAGCATTTAGTTCGGTTACTACAATGCCATTTATTGTAAGTCAAAGTAAAAAAATAATTATGCAGGATATATAAAATCTGAATCTGAGCAAATGTACGATATTATTAGAAAAGCGATTGCTGATGAGAAAAAGATGGAATGAAAATAAATGGAAATATTTACGTTGGAGGCTATAGTTTAGGAGGATTCCAATCATTATTAATCCAAAAAGAAGATGAGCAAAAACATCAAATAGGAATAAAAATCGTTATTATTGAATACACCAATTAGCATTTTGACAGCTACTAAAAAAATTGGATGGATATTTAGTAAAAAAATGGAATTTTTTTGATGCAAAAGGATTGGAAAAAAATTCTTGGATACACATTTTAGTAATATAATTAATGATGAATCAATAACATCTAAAGACCTTAATTTTTTTCTGATATGGATATTAGTACTAGCCCTTTGAATAAATTAAAATTGGGAGATAAAGATTTAGAAGTATTAACAGGATTATTATTTAGATTTTATTCAGCAAATATGACTTTTTGCAGGAGAAGTATTTAGTGGACAAAAAAAGCAGTAGGAAGATTGTCAGATAAGAAATCCTATAAAAGATTTGATTCTCTTACAAAAAGAATTTACTGAAGGAATGTCAGTTTCATTTAATGAATATGCAAAAAGAAATTTTGTATCCATATTTAAAAGGCAAATAAATATCCTGATTTAACATTGGATCAATTTATAGCAGATTTTTGATTTAAGAAGCAGTCAAGACTTTATTGATAGAAATAATAAGAATATAGTATTTATTTCATCTACAAATGATATTTTATTATCAGATAAAGACTTGGAATATATAAATCAAACATTTAAAAAAATAAAGTAATGATACCTTTTTGGTGGTCATACAGGACTTTTGTGGCATAAAGATGTTGCAAAACTTATGGTAGATAAATTGGAGGAAAAATTAATACGATGAAGAAAAAAATAATAAATTATTGGTTTTTGTACATTGTTTGCGGCAACAACTGTTATTCAAGCAAAACAATCAAAAATTAGTAGATATTGATAATTTAAATTATGTGTCACAATTGGAAAAATATAGAAGATGAGAAGAATGATAATATTTTTTTGTGGAATTTATTGATGGTTCTGTGGTTGAAAAAGCCGGGAAAAAAGTATAGATAAGGTTCCTCGTTCTGTAATTAGATCTAAAAAAAGAAGAAAGGTCAAAGCGATGTAAATAGATATGTTGCATTTGATGAGGATTCATATGGAGTTTTGACTAATAATTTGACAGAATTGGATGAAGATTATGTTGTGTCGAGTAAAATATTTGATTTGACGGGGATGAATGATGCAATGGAACCGTTTAATAGAAGAATGTATGCATTTAATACACAGTTTGATGAGAAAATTGCGTATCCAGTTTCGAGAGTTTACGGAGCAATTGTTCCTAAACCTGTGAGAAAAGGGATAGCAAATTTCTATAATAATTTTAAAGAAATTCCGACTTTTGTAAATTCATTGTTACAACTAAAACCTGGAAAAGCAATGAATGCGTTGGGAAGATTGGCTGTTAATTCTACGGTAGGAGTGCTAGGAGTTATGGATGTTGCTTCTCATATGGGAATGCAAAAAGATTGGGAGACAATGGGAGATACATTAGGGCATTATGGTGTAAATACTGGATCATACCTTGTGTTGCCACTTTTAGGACCTAGTACTGTTAGAGATGGTGTAGGAATATTAGCAGATACAGCTATGGAATCAGCAGCAAGAGGTGCAGTAGAAGACGCTTTATTCTTTGATAAAGGAGTTTTCGATGAAAATATCTATGGATTCACTAGACCTGTTATGACAGGATTAAATGCGAGATCGTTAATTAGCTTTAAATATGGAGATTTAAATTCGCCATTTGAATATGATTTAGTAAGAGCATTTTATTACAATTTTAGAAAGATTCAAGTTGCAAAATAGTAGAGTTTGTAATTATAAGGAAAGGGGCTTTCCAAGTGATAGCTCCTTTTTATATGATTTTTAGAAAGACTTTTTAAAAAAAGTTAAGGATTTAGTGAGGTTTTGAGAGAATGAAAAAATATTGAAGAGATAAATGGGAAATTGAAGGAATTATCGGATAGGAAAAAATGAGGCGTCTATAAATAAAGATTATGAATTGATGGAAAAGATTATCTCGGAAGTTTTGGAGTTAGTTCCAAATCATGGGGTTGGCTTTAAAGGAAATGGCAGATGTGAAAAGAAGGCTGAAAAAAATATGATGAAGCATACAAAAATTATTGATAAAGCTATAAGTAGTTATGATGGAGATAAAATAGAAGTTTACAATTCAAAAAAATGGAAATATGCGAGGAAATGAATAAAATAGAGGAATCTAGTTATTATTCTAAATTGTTAATAAAATTAAAGAAGAAGGAAGCGAATGAGACTCAAAAAGTATTTAAAATTCCATGTGAGAATCCTACTGAAAATAATTTAAAAAAATTCTTTTTGGAAAGGATTATGATAATGAAGGTGATAATAGAAAAAGTGTGATTTCGTATTCATTATATGGGAATTCTCCAAAATATTGTGAAGTTGCGATTTTGAATGTGAAATTAGCAAAGTCAATTTATCCAGAATGGAAATGTAGATTTTATGTAGATAAAACTGTTCCAGAAGAAGTTATTTCAAGATTGAAACAAGAAAAATGCAGAAATAATTTTTTTGTAAATCAAGAACAAAGTGAGATACCAGGTACTTTTTGGAGATTTTTGGTAATAGATGATGAGAGTGTAGATAAATTTATGATAAGAGACGCTGATTCGTTGATTTCTTACAAGGAAAAGGCTGCGGTTAAAGAATGGCTTAATTCTGGAAAATATTTTCATGTGATGCGAGATTCAAGAATGCACAATGAATTGATTTTAGCTGGTATGTGGGGCGGATATAATGGTGTTATTAAAAATATGTTTGGCTTGATGAAAGATTATTTGAAGGAAGATATGGATGTGAATCGAATATCAGATCAAGTTTTTTTAAGGAAAAGAATTTGGAAAACTGTGATTCAAAGTGCGTTGGTGCATGATTCGTATCATTTAGGCAAGGAAGGAAAACCATATCCAGACTATGAAATTTCAGATATTGAGAAAAATAGCATTTTTTTCATATTGGAATGATAGATTCAAATTCATGTACTATAAAAACTGAAATTGAAATAAAAAGCCAAAAAAGGTAAAATGGTATTTGGAAAAATGAAAATGGAGAAATTATTTGCTCGTACGATTCTTTTATCAAAAAAAGAAAATGGAAAACAAATAATCGAAATTAATTTACCAACATTTTATAGCTCGAAAAATTAAATCTAATAAATGGAAAAATATCGTATGAAGTTTTAGAATAATGTGATATAATTAGATAAAAAAATGTTAATTAGCAGGAGGAAAAATAGGAGTTATATAAAAGATTATGATTTAGAGGTTTATAACGCTATTCAAGCAGAAGAGAAAAGACAAGAGGAAGGAATCGAATTAATCGCTTCAGAAAATTTTGTTTCAAAGGCAGTAATGGAAGCTGCTGGGTCAGTGTTTACAAATAAATATGCTGAAGGATATCCAGGAAAGAGAGATATGGAGGTTGTGTGAATGTTGATACTGTAGAAACTTTAGCGATTGAAAGATTGAAAAAAGATTTTTGGGGCAAAAATTTGCGAATGTTCAGCCTCATTCAGGATCACAAGCGAATATGGGAGTTTATGTTGGATTGCTAGATGCAGGAGATAAGATTTTAGGAATGGGACTTAGTTCTGGTGGACATTTAACTCACGGATATAAAATTAATTTTTCTGGAAAAAACTATGTTGGATTAGAGTATGGATTGGATCCAGAAACAGAATTGATTGATTATGACAAAGTTCGTGAAATTGCATTGGCTGAAAAACCAAAAATGATTGTTGCTGGAGCAAGTGCATATTCTAGAATTATTGATTTTAAAAGATTTAGAGAAATTGCTGATGAAGTTGGAGCATATTTAATGGTTGATATGGCTCATATTGCTGGACTTGTTGCAGCGGGAATTCATCCAAATCCTATGGAATATGCCGATGTTGTAACTTCTACAACACACAAAACTTTAAGAGGACCACGTGGAGGAGTTATTCTAACAAACAACGAAGAAATAGCTAAAAAAGTGGATAAAACAGTATTCCCAGGTATTCAAGGTGGACCATTAGCTCATATTATCGCAGCAAAAGCAGTTGCTTTCAAAGAGGCATTATCGCCAGAATTTAAAGAATATCAAGAGCAAGTTGCAAAAAATGCAAAAGTTTTAGCCGAAGAACTTACAAAAGGTGGACTTAGAATTGTAAGTGGTGGAACAGATAATCACTTGATGTTAGTAGATTTGAGACCATTGAATGTTACTGGAAAAGTTGCTGAAAAAAAATTAGAAGAAGCAGGAATTACTTGTAATAAAAATGCGATACCGAATGATCCAGAAAAACCATTCATTACAAGTGGAGTAAGACTTGGAACGCCAGCAATTACAGCTCGTGGATTTAAAGAAGAAGAAACTAAAAAAGTAGCAGAATTTATCTTGAAAGTTTTAAAAAATATAGACAATGATGAAGCAATTGCTGAAGTTAAAGAAGAAGTTTTGAAATTAACTGAAAAAAATTTCCTCTTTATAAAAAAATAAATAAAAAGATTTAAAGGAGATCGATAGTGAGAAGTAATAACAGAAAAAAATGATGAAATGCGGGAAGTAAAAAGTTACTAAAAATTATATCATTCACCCTGAAGGTTCAGTTTTAATCGAGTTTGGGAAAACGAAAGTAATTTGTAATGCGACAGTTGAAGAAAAAATTCCTAGATGGTTGAGAGGGACTGGTTCTGGATGGATTGCTGCAGAATATAGTATGCTTCCAAGAGCAACAAATATGCGTGTTCAAAGGGAATCAATGAAAGGTAAAGTAGCAGGAAGAACAATGGAAATTCAACGTTTGATAGGAAGGGCCTTGAGAGCTGCGATTGATTTGGAAAAATTAGGCGAAAGAACAATAATGGTAGATTGTGATGTTATTCAAGCTGATGGTGGAACTAGAACCGCCTCAATTACAGGAGCTTACTTGGCAGTAGAACTTGCAATTGAAAAATTGATTGATGAAGGAAAATTAAAAGAAATACCGATAAAATCTAAAGTTGCGGCGATTAGCGTTGGAAAAGTGAAAGGTGAAGTTTTATTGGATTTGGAATATGAAGAAGATTCTCACGCAGATGTAGACATGAATATTGTTATGACTGACAAGGGAGAATTCGTGGAAATTCAAGGGACTGGAGAAGAAGCAACATTCACTCAAAATGAGTTATTGCAATTTATAGAAGTTTCCAAAAAAGCGTTTGAAAAATTGTTTGCGCTATAAAGGAAAAAAGATAAATTAATAGAAAATAAAAAAAGGAGGTGCTAAATGGCATCAAAAACTAGAGATTTAGTAGCTGAACAGCTAAAACAAATAGAAAAAGGGAATCCTGATGTGATGAATGATTTAGGAATTTATTACGATAAAAAAAGGGAATTTTGAAGAAGCAGAAAAAAATACTATTTACAAGCAGTAGAGCATGGTAGTGCAAAAGCTGCAAATAATTTAGGAATTTTTGTACGCTAATTCTGGGAAATTACAAAAAGGCTGAAAAAAATATTTAATAAAAGCAATTTCAGAAAATTATCTTGAAGCAGAGTACAATTTAGGGATTTTGTATCAAAACAATGGGAAATTAAAGGAAGCAGAAAAATGCTATTTGAATGCGATAAAACACGGGAACCAAACGGCATTTAGAAATTTAGGATTTTTATACCAAACTTTAGGCGATACAATAAACGCTGAAATTTATTATAAAAAAGCAGTTGAACACGAAGATTTCGAGGCTTACAATAATTTAGGAGTTTTGTACGAAAATAAAAATCGAAATGAAGAAGCAGAAAAATACTATTTACAAGCAATGGAGAAAAAACAGCCACAAGCCATATCTAATCTAGCTTTCTTGTATGACAGGATCGGAAAACTAGAAGAAGCAGAAAAATATTTTCTTCAAGCAATAGAATCTGGAGAAACAGCTCTAATGACGCCACTTGCTATCACTTATGCAAAGCAAGGAAAAATGGACGAAACTGAAAAATGGTTCTTAAAAGCCGCTGAAATAGGCGATACTGACGCAATGAATAATTTAGGATTATTGTACCAAAATAATGGAAAACTGGAAGAAGCAGAGAAATATTACTTGCAAGCAGTGGAGAAAGGACATGAATTGGCTAAGGGGAATTTGAACAAGTTGAGAGAGAGCTTGAAGAGTGGTAAGTAAAAGATAGTGGATGATTTGTAGGATGAAATTAATTTTATCTAATAAAAAATAATTTAGAAATATTTGAGAAAAAAACTATACAGAATGGATTTTTTTGTATAGTTTTTTTGTTCATAAGGAAATTAAATTCATATTTTTTTAAAACTATTTGAAAAAAATTTAATATGGAAAAAAATTAAAAAAATTATGGAAAAAAACTATTAATTTTATTAGCGAAATATGAAAAAAAGTAGTGAAAATTTAAGAATTTATGATATAATATTTAAATAAGAAAAAAATTAAGTTATTAGCTTAATTAATATGGGGAAACTAATCGAGGTTGTAAAAACTTGTATATAGAGGGATAGTGAAAGAATGGGAAATTCAGCGAAAAAAAGTTTATTGAGAAGATAAATGAAGTTTTTATCGGAAAAAAAGAAAATGCTGTGGTGAATATCATTAATGATAAATTAACCATATCAGTTTTTACGGCACTGGAAAAAAATTTAAAAAAATGTGAAGGAAATAAATTTTATTATAAGAGATACGAAGTTTATTCCTAAAAAAATAATGAAATATCAAGAGAATTTGAGATAACACCTAATGATATTTTTGTACAATTCTTATGATATAAAGGAAAAAAATAAGTTGAAGCATTTTGCTAAGGCAAAAGGCTATGTATGATTTTATAAAAAAATAATGTAAATGTCAGAAAAGTAAAGCCATATCAGAAAGTAAACGGGAATATTTTAATAATTGATGATGATTTTTATGATTCAGGGGACATCATCACTTGAAATATATGAAAAAAAGAGTAAATCGCTACGATTTTGATACAACAATAAAAAGGAGAATCAGAAAAAAATCCCAGATACTTGGCATGTCAAAAATATATGATGAAATTTGGAATAACAATGATGTAACACAAGATTATAAACAGGAACTATTAGAAAGTCTAGAATTTGTTTATAAAAAAATTATAACCCTGAATTTTTGTATTATTTCACATTAAATGAATTGTTTGGAGATAGGCTGGATAGCGGAATTGAAAGATTTGAAAATGATAGCGAGAAATTTAAAAAGACTGAAATTTGGAATTCGCTTTTTGATTTTCAGAAGGATTGTGTCGTTTCTGCTATACAAAAACTTCAGAAATATGGAGGATGTATAATTGCTGATTCAGTAGGGATTGGGAAAAACATTTGAAGCACTTGCTGTGATTAAATATTTTGAAATAAGAAATGATAATGTATTAGTTCTTACACCAGCAAAATTATACGATAACTGGCGTTCTTTTACAGGGAATTATAAAGATAGTTTTTTGAATGAAATGTTTAATTACAAAATTATGTTTCATACAGATTTATCGAGAACCAAGGGAGAATCAAAAATCAGGTTATGAACTAAGCAGATTTGACTGGTCAAAATTTGATTTGGTAGTTATTGATGAGTCACATAATTTTAGAAATAGAATTGCAAAATATGATGAGAATGATGAATTAATAATGAATAGATATTTTAAATTACTTCATGATGTAATAAAAAGCGGTAAAAATACGAAAGTTCTATTATTATCTGCAACTCCAGTAAATAATAGTCTTGTAGATTTGAAAAAAATCAAATATCAATTATAACATCAGATCATGATGATGCATTTAGTGAGCAAGGTATTTCGAGCGTAGGATATTTACTGAAAAAAAGCAACACAAGTTATAAATGACTGGGAAAAAAGAAGGAAGTCAGAAAAAAAGATGAGTTACTGGATAATTTGCCGTCAGATTTTTTTATAAATTGCTAGAAATGATGACAATATCAAGAAGCAGAAAACATATTACAAATTATTATGGAACAAAAAAATATAGGGAAATTTCCTCAAAAAGAATAAAGCCGATTACATATTATCCAGAAATTGATAGTCAAAAATCAGTTATTGAATTTTAAAAATACAAATTCTATTTTAGAAGAATTAAATTTATCAGTTTACACACCAACTAAATTTATAAAAAAAGTGAAAAAATTAAATTATTATATCAATAAGTATAAGTTATCAGGAATCGTGGTGGAAAAAAATGGATTTTGATACACAGTCGAAAGGTCTTGTATATTTGCATAGAACAAACTTGTTTAAAAAGATTGGAAAGTTCAGTTTTTTTCATTTTTCTGAAACCTTGAAAAGATTGATTGAAAAATATTGATCAGACAATAGAAAAATTTAAATAAGGGACAGCAGATTGAAGAAAAATCTTGATGTGGAAAAATGAAGATGAAATCTATATTGAAAGAAGTAAATATGAAATAAAGGTAGAAGATTTGAGAATAAATGCCTATCTTGAGGAGTTGTATAACGATAGAGATATTGTAAAAAGAATATATGATGAAACATTGATTTTATTGAAAGAAGATAGGGATAATAAGATTCATGAATTAGAAAAAAATAGTAGGAAATAAAGTTGATAATACACCGTATAATCCAGGAAATAGAAAAAAATATTGATTTTTACAGCATTTGCCGATACAGCGAACTATATCTATTCTAAGCTGTTAAAAAAATTCGAGGGAAAAAATATTAGCATTGCAAGTGTTACAGGTAAAGGAGTAAAAACTTCAAATAAAAAAAGGTAAAAGAGGATTTCCACAGTATTTTTGAGTGCATTTTCGCCAAAAATCTAAATTGAAGATTGAAATTCCTCAAGATGAACAAATAGATATTATAGTTGCAACAGACTGTATTTCAGAAGGACAGAATTTGCAAGATTGTGATACGGTAATAAACTTTGATATTCAATGGGAATCCTGTGTCACTTATTCAGAGATTTGGAAGAATAGATAGAATTGGAAGTAAAAATGATAATATACAAATGATTAACTTTTTTTCCCAAATGCAGATTTGAATGAATATTTGGACTTGGAGAGAAGAGTAAAAGGAAAATGACAACATTAAATATAGCTTCTACTGGAGATGAAGATATGCTTAATCCTGAAATGAATGATTTTAATTTTAGAAAGAGACAATTAGAAAAAAACTGAAGGAAGAAGTAATTGATATAGAAGATACAAATGAAAATATTTCATTGACAGATCTGAATATGAACGAATATCTGTATGAACTTTCAAATTATGTGAATAATCATAAGGAAATAAACAAAATACCTAAAGGAATTTATTCTGTAGCTGAAGGTGAACAGAAGGGAGTGCTGTTCTGCTTTAAACATAGTAAAAATGATGCTAAACCTAAGAATGACAGTTCCCTTTATCCTTATTACCTGATTTTTTTGTGGACAACAACAAAGAAATTCTATTTAAAAACAGTCAGGCAAGGGAAGTTATAAAACTTTTTAGACAGCTATGCTATGAAAAAAATGAAGTTCAGGAAAAAGTTTTAAAGGAGTTCTTTAAAAATACGAAAAATGCTACTGAAATGGGATTTTATTCAGAATTGCTTAATACAGCAGTAAATAGTATAAAAAGGTGAAGAGGAAGAAAAAGGCTGTTCAGACAGTATTTGATTTTTCAGGATTTAATAACAATTTTAAAGATGATACAACAGATGATTTTTGAGTTGGTATCTTTTTCTGGTGGTGGGTTAAATGATAAATATGCCAGAAAGATATGAAGTAAATCAGGAAATAAATTTGAAAAAAATCTTATTCTGAAGGAATTTAAGCCTATTGAAAAAAAGAAAAATAAAAAGAATGTATAAAAATCAGTAACATTGAAATATATGATAAATGATGAGGAGATTCCAAGTGTAGAAGATGAAAAAAATATAATTTTAAGGTAATTCAGTATTTTGATTTTGAAATAACTGATATAAAAAAAGCTGGATTTCTTGCCAATCTATATCAGGGAATCAATAAAAACACCTTGTGTATTAAGATTTTACGATAATTCAAAAGAAGTGTATTCATTAGCTTTAAAAAGATTAAATCAAAATGATAGAAATGAAATAGTAGTTACAGATACTGTAATGACTGAAATATTTGATTTGTCAATGTCAGGTTCAGCAAAAAGGGAAGTGGAAGGAGTTTTTAGACTATTCTAAAACACTGAATCGCACTAACAAAGTTAATTTTTATTCAGAAATATTTATAAAAAAATTACATTTTAAAAATCAAAAAAATATTATCAGAAATCAAGGAGTATTTTTAGAAAGTTTAATATGGTATGACAGAAATAAAATGAATGATATTTTTGAAAAATTTTAAAAAAATCTTGTGATGTACAAGGAAAAAAATAAAAATCAACTATTAGAAATAGTGAGAAAGTAGAAATTAATAAAAAGAATCAGAGAGATAATTTCTAAATTGGATAAATATTAAAAATTTTGGAGGAAAAAAATGGAAAATAATAAAAATAAAAAGAGATAAATGACGTAGTAAATGATAATTTAAAAAGCACTGGAGCAATTATTTCCATCTGCTGTAAAGGATGGACAGCTGGATATAAAAGGCATTGAAGGAAGAACTGGGAGATTTTGAAGAAGTAACAACTGAAAAAAATATGAGTTAAACTGGCCAGGAAACAAAATGCAAAGAAAATGGCACAACAGGGGATAGGAAATAAAAACATTGAAATTTGTAGAAAAAGATAGTAAAAATGCTGATACGACAGAAAATATCTATATTGAAGGAGATAATCTGGAAGTATTGAAACTGTTAAGAGAAAATTATTATAACTCAATAAAAATGATATATATTGACCCACCTTACAATACAGGAGATGATTTAATTTATAAAAAAATAATTTTTATGAATAGGATTGAAAGTGATAAAGCTGAGGGAAATATAGATGATTTTTGGAGGAGATTAGAAAAAAATCAAGGATCAAGTAATAGATATCATGCAAATTGGTTAAATATGATGTATCCAAGGTTAAAGATAGCAAAAAGACTTATTAACAAAAAGGAGGTTGTATTATTATTGCCATTGATGATCATGAACTTTATAATTTAAAAGAAATTTCTGATGAAATTTTTAATGAAAAAAATTATATGGGAACAATTGTTACTAGATCAAATCCACAAGGTAGAGGGAAAAATCTTGATCCTGTTCACGAGTATCATCTTATTTATGCAAAAAGATATAAATGAGATACAAGATTTACGTATAAAAAAAGATAAGAGTAAGATAAAGTTCAAGTATCTCATGCGTAGTGGTACAAATTCAAGAAAAATTTGAAAGACCAAAAAGATTTTATCCTATTTTAGAGAAAAATGGTAAATTATTAATGATTTCAAATGAAGAATACTCACAGATTTATTCTGCTAATAAAGGTTTCGATGAAGAATTTATAATTTCATTAAAAATAAAATATGAAGAACTTGGTTATAATTATATTTTACCTATTTCGAAGGATGGAGAAGAAAAAGTTTGGCAACGAACATTTGAACGTGTATCTTCTGAAATTAAAAAGTTATATTTTTGAAAAAAAGGTCAAATAAAAATTCCAGATGAAGAAGATAGAACACCTGTTTCTTTTATGGAGTGAAGATAAATATAGTAATGTATCTAATGGGACTAACACATTAAAAAAATTATTTGAAATTAATACTACACCATTTGATTTTCCTAAAAGTATTTATACTGTAAAAAGATTTAATATCATTGAATGCGGATATGAATGACATAATTTTGGATTTTTTTCCAGGTTCAGCAACAACAGCTCATGCCGTTATGCAGTTAAACAGTGAAGATAATGGAAATAGAAAAATATAATGGTTCAATTACCTGAAACTACTGATGAAAAAAATCAGAAGCATTTAAGGCTGGATATAAAAAAATATTACAGAAATTGGAAAAAGAAAGAATCAGACGTGCTGGAGAAAAAGATAAAACAGGAAATAGAAGAATATAACTCTAATTTGAAACTTGGAGAAGAGCCTAAAAAAAGTTCCAGATATTGGATTTAAAAGTATTTAAAGTGGATGATACAAATATAAAATGGTACGACTTGGAGAATTTCAATGAAGAAAGTCAATATTCTTTTGATGACCCTGATTCATTGGATTTTTGTACTTGGAAGCAATGATATTGATATTGTTTATGAAATAATGTTAAGACAGAATGATATTCCATTGTCAGAAAGATTGGAAGTATTGACAGATATTGGAAATAGAACGTATTTTTTTATGCAAGTACATATTTAATTTGCCTTGAAACAGAAATAACAGAGGAAATGGTAGAAAAAAATTGGCTTCATTAGATCCGTTACCAATAAAATTTGTATTTAGAGATTCGGCATTTAAGGATAATATTTCATTGAAGGATGAGACTTTTAGGAAGTTGAGAAGTTTGATTGAGAGAAATTCGGGGAGAGTAAGGTTAGTTATAGGGTTGAGTTTATTTAAATTTTATAGATGATAAAAAAATACATTAATAAGAAAGGTGAAAAAAATGCGAATAGATTTACATATACATACTCAAAAAAATGTAAACAAGGTGATGGAAGTAAAAGAAATATTACTCCGGAAAAAAATTTATAGAAAAAAATGAGTAAAAAAATAATGTTAAAATTTGTGCTATTACAAATCACAATAAATTTGATTTTTGAAGAATTTAAAAATAAAAGAATTAGAACCAGAATTAACAATATTTCCAGGAATAGAGTTAGATATAAATTTTAAAAAAATAACGAAAGAAAACACATAATTTTAATTTGTAATCCTGATAGTGCAGAAAAATTTTATAATATTTTTTTGATAATGATTGTAACAGAAATTATGATGAATTTTCCTTAAATTATGATGAGTTATTAGGTAAAAATTAAGAGATTTTCAGAAGATGAAATTATAATAATTCCACATTTTGGAGATAAAGATAAAAAAACAGCATTAAAAAGAAGATAAAGAAAAAAATTAGAAAAAAAGATCTTTCAAAATATATAATTATATTAGAACCTAAACTTCGTACTGATGGGAATAATAAATGCACATAATGAAATTGCATTAGTGGGAAGTGATATAAAAGACTGGAATAACTATATTAAAGATAACCTTCCTGAAATAAAAATTCAAAAATAGATTCTTTTGGAAAATTTTATGAATTAGCTAGTGATACAACTAATTTTATAAAAAAATTTTTTTAAGTGGAGCATTAAAAGAAAAGATTAAATTTAAAAAAATAATGAAGATTATTCTGAGATTGAAATTTATAATGATATAAATGTAATCTTTGGAGAAAAAGGTTCTGGAAAAAAACAGTACTTATAAAAAGAAATAAATAATGAATTAAGAAATATTGGTAAAAAAAGTATTTTTTTCACGAAGGAAAAGATTATGAAGAAAAAAATATAATAGTATAAAGGATGAGTATGAAAAAGAAATAGAAATTGATGAAAATAAAAATTATTTAGAAAAATTTATTAAATTCAATTATAACTTATACAGAAGAAAAAACCTGAAAATTTTGTAAAAAAATATAAAGACTATTATCAAGATAAAACTAGTAACAAGAAAAAGTAAAAATATAAAAAAATAGAAACAAGTTTTTTTAGAGAATATAAGTGAAAATTTAGATGAACTAATAAGAAAAAGGTAAAAACTCAAGTGGAAACCATACTACAAAACAAAAATGATTAATAATGAAATTAGAAAAAAGCAATAGTGAAATAAAAAGAAGAGTTAAACAATAAGTTAGAATTACTACAACAAGATATCTATTTGCATATTATTGCAAAAATATAAAAAAATATTTAATATAACAAATGTGGAAAAATATTTTAAATGTATTAAAAAAGTTCAGTACAAAAAGACTGGAAAAGTCTCAAGACCAACTAATATTGATTTTCAAAATTAATATCAGAAAGAACTAAAAAGAATATGCGATAATTTTTGAATTTATTGAAAAATTACAAAGTATGAAAAAAAGAGCAAAAAGAAAAAGATTGGAAATTTACCAAATAAAGGAGAAGTCTTTTTAGAAACGAAAATTTTAATACTAACAGAGAATACAACACACTATAAAGGCTCAAAGTTTGATAGAAGTAAAATACGAGTAAATAAAGAAAATATAAGAAAAAAATAAACAATTTTTTTCATATGAAAAATTTAAAAAAATAAATGGATACTTTGGAAATGAAATAAATCCAAAAAGAATTTTTTTAAAACGATATTATAAAAAAGATAGTATAGTTACAATAAATGGAAAAGAATATACTCCTTCAGAAGGAGAAAAAGCAATATTATCTATTAGTGGATTATTAGAAAATTATAACTATGATTGTTATTTGTTTGATGAGGTAGAAAGAGGTTTGGGTAACAAATATATTTCAGAATACCTTATACCCCAATTAAAAAAATACGAGAAAAAGGGAAAAATTATTGTTTTATCAACGCATAATGCAAATATTGCGATAAATACACTACCAAGTCAAAGTATATATTGCAGTTATCCTGATAAAAAAATAATTATTATATTGGACAAATGTATTCAAACGAATTAATTGGAATAACAAATGGAGAAATAAAAAAATATGGGAAGAGCAAGCATTAATTCATTTGGAAGGAAGCGAAAAAAATGTTTAGTCAAAGGAGAAATATTTATGGAATATAAAGAAATAATCACAACTATTACAAGAGAAGAGAAAGATTCTGGAACAGAAGAAATAAAAAAATAATATTTAATGATTTAGAAAAAAATTTGAAATCAATTTATCAGAAAAATAATGTAGAAGATTTAAAAAATTTTTTTGATATCATTTTTGATTATATTGTAGAAGAAAAAAATTAATAAAATTTATACTTGAAGATGAAAAAAACAAGATTTATATAATGAAATAGTGTTAGATGTTTTAGAGCAGATAAACAATGAAATTAGTGTTTCAAAAGAAAAATTTTGAAAAAAATATTTGATTTATTAGGAAATAAAGATGATATTTTTTTAGAATACTAAGAAATTATATAAATCTGATATAATATTTTAAACTTTGAATTATTAATTAAAGATAAAAATTATTATAAAAAAAGGACAATGACAACTAAATAAAAAGAGACATAAAACCATTATTAAAGAAAGGGAAATTAAAAAAATGATTATAAATTTAATTATGGCATTAATTTTAATGGTTTTCTGCATTTCTTACAGGTGGTCTGGGTTTAGGCATAATTTTTATTATGGAATACTTTAGAAAGAAAAATAAAAGAAAAATACAGGAAAAGAAAATGAGTTATTGTTCATTATTTTAGGTTTAATAATTTATATGATATATCAGTTTTGGTTTTACAAAATACACTTACAACTAAGGAAGGTGATTACCATGACACAAAAAAATGACTAATTCTAATATTGATAAAAAAATACAGAAAAAGAAGCAGAAGAAATATTTTATTCTGAAAGTAACATGAAATATTTAGAAAAAAATTATTACAGATATTGAATTAGGGAAAGCAAAATTAATAGAACATGATTTGATAGAAGAATAAAGAAAAATTTAATCTTCAGATTATATGTTAGAAATCTAATTGACACTCTAAAATAGATATGGTATCATAAAAATGAAAAATAAAGTTAAAAAGGGAGAGTGGTAAAATGTTCAGTAATAGAGCTAAAGCTGAAAAATTTTTTTGAAAAAAATGGATTTTGAAAGTATAAAGGATTTTTGATGATATTGGTTTCTACGTATTACCTAGAGAAACAGAGGTTTATTACAATATTCGTAAAAGCTAACGAATATATTAAAGAAAAATCATATTGAAAATGGTTTTGACTGAAAAAGAATTGGAAATGTTTAGAGTAAAATAGGTAAAAAGGGAGTGGTAATTATGGCTACAGAAAGTATATTACTTGATGCTTTTGAGAATTCCTGCAAGATATGCAGATGAAGTACTGGAAGCAATGGAGAGTAAAAAGAAAGTTAAGAAACTTGATGTTGATTTTTGAAATTGTAGATGACCCAGAAGAAATAAGAAAAATGTTTGGATATTCTTCAAAGGATGAAGAATAATAGAATTATTTCATTACAGGATATAATAGCAGATATAAAAAGATGAGGAGTATATTAAAGAAAAAAATATTGAAACAGTTTAAAAGTAGAGATAGAAACAGTATTGAGGATTTTTCTACATAATAAAGCTATAAATTTTGAAAAAGTTCTTTATCTGCCACTCATCTAATCTGTAATGACAAAAGTGGGGAAATATTGGGGTATTTTTACATTTGCAAATAAAAAGTTTAATTATTGAAAAAGGAAAAATTTTCTTAATCTTAGTAAGACACAACAGAAAAAAATTTTTCACAGAGTGGAAGAAAATTGAAAGACGGAAGTTATGTTGTAAACAGTTTTTTTGCTGGCACAAATAGGGAAAAAAATTATAATATTTCTGATAAAAATATGATAACAGGTAATGAAATAATATCATTGGCACATGAATTATTATTAATTGTAAAAATCATAAATACAAAAATATTTATGGTTAGAATGTGAAGATAACAGTTCGCTAATAAGATTTTATTCAAATTATGGATTTAATTTGATAAAAAGAATTTAGTTCAGAAAATAAATTAAGAACAATGATACTAAGATTAGATAATTTTTTTAAAAATAAAAGATTTTATGAGTCTCTTTTATCAAAAAAAGATAATTGAGGCTTTTTTTATTGTCAAAAAAAGAAGGAGGAAAAAAATGTCAAATAAAAATAATATTCCAATTTGATGATAATTTGGAATATCAGAAAAAGGCAGTAGATCTCTGTTGTAGAGTTATTTAGAGGATTGCCAAAAATCGTTAGATAGTATTTATGCTGATAGAATAAGAAGAAGTTTTTACAGAAAAAAAGATCCTGTGAGAAATATTGATATTGTGAGAGGGAATAAACTTTTTTTCAGAATTTGAAGAAAATTCAGTTGAAAAAAATGGACTTTTTACTAATGAAGAGGCTTATAAGAATCATGAAAAAGATTTTACAATTGAGATGGAAACGGGGACTGGGAAAAACTTATGTTTATTTTGCGTACAATATTGGAGTTACACAAGGAGTATGGATTTAAGAAATTTATGATTGTAGTTCCGTCTGTAGCGATTCGTAAAGGAGTGGAAAAAAATCTATTGAACAATTAAGAGAACATTTTAAAAAGACTATATAATGTGGATTTATCTAAATATAGTTTTTATTTATGACAGTAATAATTTAGGAAAAAAGTAAATAATTTTTGTGGAAGAGAATAATTTGAGTATCTGTGTTATGAATATTCAGGCATTTAATAAGGATCTGAATAAAATTCGTAAGGATGATGAACGTGATAAAAAAATTTATGGAGAGACATAAAATTTGTAAGACCGATTGTATTTATTGATGAACCACAGAAAATAGAAGGGACAAAAAAAGAAAGTCTCAATCATTAAAGGCGATAGAAGAGTTGGAGCCGTTATTTACACTTCGTTATTCAGCTACACATAAAAAATTTGTATAATCAGGTGTATAAACTGGATTCTTATGAGGCTTATAAAAAAGAATTTAGTAAAAAAAGATTCGTGTAAAAAAACCATAAATAGTGTTATTTCTAAAGATTTTCCGTATATTAGGTATACTTATTTTACGAAAGATTGTAAGGCACGAATAGAAATGTTTTCTCAAGTTCAAGGAGAAAGTATTAGATTTAAGAGTTTTAATGTAGAAAATGGTGTTTCTTTTGTATGAATTATCAGGAGGATTACCACAGTATAAGGATATGTTTATTGCAGAACAGCCTCATAAAGAGAAGTCATTGAAAATTGCTACTAATTACGGAGATTTTGAATTAGCATTAGGAGAGAGCAATAAGAAGTTAGAGAATAAAGATATTATTCGTATTCAAATCCGTCTCGCTATAGAAAATCATTTTCAAAAAGCAATTTGAGATTTTGGAAGAAGGCAAGAAAAATAAAGACTTTAACATTATTTTTTTTATTGATGAGGTTAAGAAAGTTAGGGATAGTGAGGCTTCTGATGGGAGAGGGGACTATTTGAAAAATATTTGATGAGGAATATTTAAAAATTGTGCAAAAGTATAAGGAAAAAAATTGAGAAATATAAAAATTATTTTCCACATTATGAAGATGTGAATTTAGTGAGAGAAGGATATTTTGCATTAGATAAGAAGAAAAAAATGAAGTTGAGGTGGAATATAAAAAAATGAAGATGAACCAAAGGCAAAAATCACAAGAGGATATTGATAGAGGGATAGAACTTATTTTAGAGAAAAAAAGATGAATTGATTTCTTTTTAACGAGCCACTAGCTTTTTATTTTTTTCACATTCTGCTCTTAGAGAAGGTTGGGATAATCCAAATGTATTTACTTTGTGTACATTGAAAAAAATGGAAGCAGCGAAATTGCAAAAAAACAAGAAATTGGTAGGGGACCTTAGACTTCCTGTAGATGTGACTGGAAATAGATGTCTTGATAGGAATGTAAATGAACTTACTGTTATTGCAAATGATAGTTATGAAAAATTTTTTTCAAGAATGCTTCAAGAAGATTTTTAATAAGAATATGAATAAAAATGAAGTTACATCGGATCTTTTACTTGTAACTCTTGAAAAAGCAGGTATTCCTAAAATTAAGATTACTTCGGAACTGGTAGATGAATTTAAGAAAGAATTGATTGAAAAAAAGTGATGGATTCTAACAATGTGCTTTTTGAAAAAAATGGGGAAGAGGAAATAAAAGAAATACAATTTTTCAAAATGAAACTTTACAGGAACATTCAATACAAATTGCTGAAAAATTTTGTGAAATATATGGTGGAAAAAAGGTACAAACCGTATTGAAATAGCAAATGGAGATAATGAGCCGATTATTAATAAGCAAAGAAGTTTTGTTTCTGAAAAAGGAATTCCAAAAATCTTTTTGAGGAATTAGGAACAAATCTTAGTAAAAAAAGGCGATTTATAAGTGTAAAATTGATAATGAAAAAGTATAAAAAAAGTAGTATAGAAAAAAATAAATAGTTATATAAGTAATTTTGATTTGAAGCAAGTTGTAGAATTGACGGAAGCAAAAGGAAACTACGATGATACAGGTAAATTTAATACTGAGAAATACGGTAATAAAGAAATTGAATTTTCTAAAATTGAAGTGGCTTCAAAAAAAGTGATTTTGAAATAGCAAATTACATAATGTATCACATAATGCTTCCAAGATTAGCGATATTAAAAAAATAATAAGTGGACTTGAAAAAGAAAAAAGGAAAGCATTGAATATTCAAGATGTATTGGAGAATGTTACTGAAATATTGCTTGAAAACTTAAATGAAATGAAAGCTGAAAAAGTTTTTTTGAATACGAAGTGATAGATGGATATGTGACAGATACAGAGAAAAATCTTTGAAGTGGATAATAAAAATAAATGAAGAAGATTTTGAAAAATAAAAAGAAGATTATTTCAAGCTAAAAAAAGGTAGTAGAAGTTTAAATGATTATTATAAACTTGATAGCGATGGAGAAAAAGGAATTTGCAGAAAAAAACTGGAGAATGATGAAAATGTATTGTTATTTACAAAAAACTTAAAAAAAGGTGGCTTTGTAATAGACACTCCATATGGAAACTATTCTCCAGACTGGGCAATCATCTATAAAAAAATTCTTCAGAAAAACAGTGAAAAACAATGTTGGAATATATTTTATTGTTGAAACGAAGGCAGATAAGGAAGAAAAAGATTTGACTTCTGTTGAAAAAAGTAAGATAAAATGTGAAAAACTTCATTTTGAAGCTGTTTCAAAAAAATATTAAGTTTAACTGGGTTAAAAGTTATGATGATTTTTAAAAAGAAAATTTGAAATAGTACAATAATGTGAGGAATGATCTAAAATGAAAAAAATTTTTTTAAAAAGAAAAATTTTTCAGATTAAATCAAAAAAATAACTTTTTCTTTTTTTGATGATAGGAGTCATTATTTTAATATTTTTTTTAAATTTTGTTTATAAAAAAATTATAAAAAGAAATTATTTGATTCAAGAAACTAGAAAGAGAAAAAAATAGAAATGGAAAAAGGAACAGTTGAAAAGAGAAGAAGAATCTGAAAAAAAGTAATAAAAAAATTGAAGATGATTTTTTTTATTTTTTTGAACAATATTTTAAAAAGTTTTACTAAAAATAGCAGAAAAAAATTAACAATTTTGGTAATCCTGGTGAAATTAGAGCGAAAAATGTATTTTTATTTTAGACTCAAAAATATTCCTTTTGCAAAAAAATGCTATATATTCAGATAAATTTATTTATATAAAAGCAGATAGAATAAAAAAAGTACACTCTTTCTAACGGGAAAAAAATTTTATGTCTTTGAAAAATGCTGAAGTAAAAAGTAAAAAAACTCACCGAACAATAAATAAAAAGTTACGATGCATATATAATGAACGGAAATCTTTATTGTACAATAGATTACAATGGAAATCTTGTTGAAAGTATGACAACTAAATATACAAATCCAGAATCTGCAAGAAGTATTCAAGATGATAAAAAGTTTGAAGCTATGAAGGAAGAAAGCTAAGTGGCTGGAAATGAATAAATATCTTCCTTTTGCGTCGTAATATGGAAGATAGAGCGGAAAAAGAAATCTATCAATAATACGACAGGAAATCATTATCCCAATGTTTTGTCAAAAAGAGCTAGAAAAAAACTAGATAAAGAAGAAAATGAACGAGAAAGAGCAGAATCTGATGAGTCAGAATTTGAAGATAGGGAAGAAAGAGAATACTGGGAAAGTGAGGAATATTGGGATGATGAAGGGATAGAGAAAGAGGTTTATTAGAAAAAGTATCGGGAACAAATAAAGTAGAAAAAAATATTTGAAAATTTATTAAATGTAAATCTTTAAAAATAAAAAAATTAAAGAAAAATAAAAAAATTTTTAAATAAAAAAATTGACTAATTATGTTATATGTGTTAATATTTATTAGACATTAAACTAAAAACAATGATTAATATAATGGAGGAATGTAAAATGGGATTATTTGATTTTTTTAAAAAGGCGGAAATAAAAAAAGAAGAAGGAAAAAGCTCAAGAATTTAATGGGAAAATTTTAGCACCAATTTCTGGTAAATTATTACCATTATCTGAAGTACCTGATGATGTATTTGCTCAAAAAAATGATTGGAGACGGTGTTGCTATCGAACCAAACGCATCAGGAACTATGTTAGCACCTGCTTCTGGAAGATTAGAAAAAGTTTTCGAAACAAATCACGCTTTTTAGTATTGTAACACCTGAAGGAATTGAAATTTTTTTGTTCACTTTGGAATGGACACAGTACAATTAGAAGGAAAAAGGTTTTGAAAGATTAGCAGAAGAAGGAACAGTAGTTAAAGCTGGAGATCCATTAATCAAATACGATTATGATTTCTTAAAAGCTAACGCTAAATCAATAATTACACCAGTAATTATTTCTAACTTCGAAGAATATTCTGACTTAAATGGAGTAGAAGAAGGAACAGCTGTAGCTGGAGAAACTGTTGTATTAAATATCAAAAAAATAAGTTTTGTTTAGTTTAAAAATTGGAAAGGAACTAGTTTAAAAAAAGAAATTTTTTTAGATTAGTTTCTTTTTTTGAGTATATAAGAAAGTTTAAAAAAATATGAGACTTTTTTTGAGTAGTATAAAAAAGCACAAAAAAATTTGAGAAAATGCAAAAATTTTTTGTATAAAGAGAGTGTAAAAAAATTTTTTTGTGTAACTAAAATTAAACTATTTAAAATTATGTAAATTTAAGAGTTGAATAAAATAGTTATAGTTTTTTTGAGTCTAATTTTAAAAGCAGTTTTACTATAGTTTACACAAAATTCTAGACACTCTCAGTTATTTATACAAAAAAGTTTATATTTCTTCTTCAGGATAAGTCATTCCCCAATCTTTACGCAATTTCGTCATAATATCCATAACATCCACGGTATAATCAAGTTTCATTTTATTAATTCCAGTTCTTACAGATTCTTCCATATTTTGAAGTTCATATTGAAGTGCATTTTCTGTTATTCCTGATAGAATTTCTTGAACTTCACCTGTTTCAGTATAAACAATTTTAGCTTTGTCAGCTCTTGGATATTCTGTGATTTCAATGTATGCTTTTTCACAAGCGATTACAACTCTTTTTGGTTGTTTTGAATGAAGTGTAAGAGCGATTGTTGACATTTGTTGTTCTTTATTCATCATAATTATACCTACTTGTTCGTCCACTCCTGTTGGTGCATATTTCACTTGAGAAAGCACATTATTAGGTTTTGAAGTCATGAATAATCTTGTAATTGAAATTGCATAAACACCTATATCAAGCAACGCTCCTCCTGCAAGATTTCTATTGAAAAATCTGTTTGTCATATCATATTCCTTGTAACTTCCAAAATTAACTTGTATCATTTTCACATCGCCAAGTTTTCCAGAATTTACAATTTCCAAAAGCTCACTATAAAGTGGCATATTGAAAATTGTCATTGCTTCGCCTAAGATAAGATTTTTTTCTTTTGACAATTTTACAGCTTCTTCCAATTCTTCGCTATTTAATGTAATTGATTTTTCACATAACACATGTTTTCCATTTTTCAATGCTTCAATCATAAATTTTATGTGAGTATTATGAGGCGTAGTAATGTAGATAATATCAGTTTCATCGTCATAAAAACATATCTTCTATTTTATCATAAACTTTTTTTCAACCCCATATTTTTTTCGCAAAATCTACAGCCTTTTTCAGGAGTTCTGTTAGCAACTGCATAAAGCTTTTTACCCATTTTTTCAAGAGCTTGAGCCATTTCATTAGCAATTATTCCTGTTCCTAAAACTGCCCATTTTAAATCTTTTTTTCATAGTTAATTCTCCTTCTTGAAAAATATACCCTTGAAAATATACTTTCAAATAATCTTTATATGTATTTTATCTTATTATTTTACAAAAATTCAACTGTAGTATTTTAAATTTTTTTGATAAAAATTCGGTAAAATGTTATATTTTCATTTATATTAGAATAAAAACGACTTTAGAACTAAAATCAAAAAGTTATGTCTCCTTACTCAAAAATCTAAATTTATATAATTTTAGTAATTTGATTTTTAAATAGATTCAAGTATAAATACAAAAAAGAAGTACCATTTCTGATACTTCCTTTTCTGTTTTTAGAAAAATTAATTTTTAAGAATTAATTTCAAAAGACTAATCTAAAATTATTTTCTTTTATTTTTTTCTACTTTATAAATCAAATCTTTACCATCGCTATCAACTTTAACAACACTATTTTTCAGGAACTTCTCCACCTAAAAATCATTTTTAGATAAATTAGTTTCAATATCCTTTTGCACAAATCGTTTCAATGGTCTTGCACCGTAAGCTGGGTCGTATGCTTCGTCTACGATGTAATCCAACGCTTTGTCAGTAAATTCAACTTTGATGTATTGTTCTTTCAATCTTTCGTTAATACCTTCAAGGATAAGATTAACAATATTTTTAACACTTTCTTTTCCTAATGCTTTAAACACTATAATATCGTCAATTCTGTTTAAGAAATTCTGGTTTAAATCTATGTTTCATTTCATCTAAAACGGCTTCTTTTTGTAGGTTCGCTTACCATTGGGTCATTCAAGATGATTTCACTACCAATGTTTGATGTCATAATTACAATTGTGTTTTTGAAGTCAACGATTTTACCTTTACCGTCAGTAAGTCTACCGTCGTCTAATAATTGTAACAATACATTGAATACATCAGGATGTGCTTTTTCAATTTCATCAAATAGGATTACAGAATAAGGTTTTCTTCTAACAGCTTCTGTCAATTGTCCACCTTCTTCGTATCCAACATATCCTGGAGGCGCTCCTATTAATCTAGTGACGCTGAATTTATCCATATATTCCGACATATCAATTCTTACAATATTGTCTTCATCATCAAACAAGTTAAATGCTAATGTCTTAGTCAAATAAGTTTTACCAACACCAGTAGGTCCTAAGAATATGAACGAACCGATTGGTCTGTTTGGATCTTTTAATCCAGCACGAGAACGAATGATTGTATCGCTAATAGTTTTAATTGCTTCATCTTGTCCAATTACTCTTTTTCATCATATGTTCAGCCAAGTGTAAGATTTTTTTCTCTTTCCCTTGCAACAATTTTCGCAACTGGAATTCCTGTCCATTTTCCTACAACTTCAGCAATTTCTTCACTGTCAATTTCTTGTTTTCAATAATTTATTTGCAACAGAAGAATTATCTTTTGCTTTTTTTCTTCTTCAGCTTCTTTTTTTGTTTTTTTCTAATTCTGGCAATTTACCATATTGAAGTTCAGCCAATTTATTATAGTCATTTTTTTCTTTGAGCTTCTTCAATTTGCAATTTAATTTTTTTCAATTTCTTCATTAATTTTAGCAACTTTTTCCAGCTTCTTGTTTTTCTCTTTCCCATTGTGATTTCAATTCTTTTTCTTCATCCTTCAAATCAGCAATTTCTTTTTCAAGAGTAGTCAATCTTTCTTTAGAAGCCTTGTCAGTTTCTTTTACTCAATGCAACTTTTTCAATTTCCAATTGCATCAATCTTCTTGTAATTTCATCCAATTCAACTGGCATCGAATTAATTTCAGTTTTTACCTTCGCAGCAGCTTCATCAATCAAGTCAATCGCTTTATCTGGCAAAAAAATCTGTCATTAATATATCTGTCACTCATTGTTGCAGCAGTAACTATCGCATTGTCAGTTATTCTAATTCCATGGAAGATTTCAAATTTTTCCTTCAATCCACGAAGAATTGAAATTGTATCTTCAATTGTTGGCTCATTAACCATTACTGGTTGGAATCTTCTTTCAAGAGCCGCATCTTTTTCAATATATTTTCTATATTCATCAATTGTTGTTGCACCAATTACTTTTTACTTCACCACGAGCAAGCATTGGCTTTTAAAAGGTTTCCAGCATCCATTGAACCTTCAGTTTTTTTCCAGCTCCAACGATGTTATGAACTTCATCAATGAATAAAAATTATTCTACCTTCACTATTTTCAATTTCTTCAAGAACCGCTTTTAATCTTTCTTCAAATTCCCCACGATATTTAGCACCAGCTACCAACGCACCTAAATCCAATGAAAAGATTGTTTTATCCTTCAAGTTTTCAGGTACATCTCCTTTCAAGATTCTCTGAGCAATTCCTTCAGCGATAGCAGTTTTACCAACACCAGGTTCCCCAATTAAAATCGGATTATTTTTATTTCTTCTTGATAAAATTTGGATTGCACGACGAATTTCCTGGTCACGACCAATTATTGGGTCCAATTTACCTTTTCTCGCCAACTCAACCAAATCCTTACCAAACTTATCTAATGTTTCGTAAGTACTTTCAGGATTGTCTGTCATAATTTTTTTCTTCCTCCTCTAACCTCATTTAAAACATTTTCAAATTGTTTTTTATTAACGCCATTTTCCTTCAAGAAAGAGTTGTTATCAAATGCCGCAAGAAACAAGTGTTCTGTACTAATGTAGCTGTCACCCATCTTTTTATCATAATCTTCAGCACCAACAATTATTCTATTAACTTCAGCGTTTCGGTCTTGCTTCACCAACTCCACCTTCAATTTTTCGGCATACTATTCAATTTTGTCTCAAGCTTTTTTTAGTCAATTCGGCAGGATTAATTCCCATCTTTTGTAGAATGTTAGGAATAAGTCCATCCATTTGATTAATTAAAGCAAGAAGTAAATGCTCCGTTTTTTTATCTCGGAATGTTTATATCTAATCGCAAAGTTATGAGCTTCGAGATGGCACTCATACTTTTTTTGCGTAAAGTTTTTGTTCCATATATATCACCTTTTTATTAATAAATTTATCTTACTTTTTATTAGCACTCTATCTCTTTGGTTGCTAACAAATATGTTTATATCATATTTATGAAAAAAATGTCAACACTTTTTTTGAAAAAAATTTTTATTTTTGAAAAAAATATTAAAAAGTGATAAGGATACGATAAAAATAAGGGTTTATTGATAGGAAAAAGTTATAAAAAGTTTTATATGTTATAAAAATAATTTATGGTAAAAAGTCAATGGAGAACTAAATTTTTCTTAACAAAAAAACTGCACCTTCATACTATAATGTAATTTTAGGGTGCAGTTAAGTTAATAATTTGTGTCTATTTCTTAATGAGAATAGTAATAGTATTCACAACTGTTCTTTTTTTTAGCGCCATTACATTCTTCTTCATATCCAACTACATCTGGCGTTGAACATCTGATTAAAGTCAATCCAAGTAAGCCTATAATTAATATTTTAAATATTTTGTTCATAAAAATCTCTCCTAACTGTTATTTGGATTAATTGTTTAATAATCTTTATATGTACAGATTCTTCCTCTTATATCATCTCTTTGAGCCGCTACAACCTGTAAATCTTTTATTTTCATAAGGGGTTTTCCGACATTCTTTCATATGTCCATTTTCATCTACAAGGCAATGTGGTCTTGAATTTGTGGTTTTTCCAGTGTACCTGTCATACTCTCTACCCTGTCATATCATCTTCTCTTTTAAGTCTTTGCCATTCTCTTGGATCCAGCAATTCACAGCTTGTTATTGTTAATACCAGCAAAATTAAAGCCAAAAATTTTTAAATACTATTTTCATAGATTTTTCAACTCCTTTATGTTATTTTTATTCACTAAAAAAATTATACCTTATATCATATAGATTATAATTTTAATCTGCTTTGTTTTTATTAGTTTAATTATAGGTTAATTTGAGATGATTCATGACACTATTTTTATTAATAAATTTATCTTACTTTTTATTAGTACTCTATCTCTTTAGTTGTTAGCAAATATGTTGTTTCATATTATGAAAAAAATGTTAACACTTTTTTTAAAAAAATTTATTTTTTTTTCAAAAAAATTATATTAAAAAGTGATAAGGATACGATAAAAATAAGGGTTTATTGATAGGGAAAATTAATAAAAATATTTTTTTTATTTTTTTGAATCTTTTTTGAAAAAAAGTGATATAATTAGATATTAAGATATGTTATTAATTAAAAAAATTCTTAAATTCAAATAAAGAAAGATATATTTAATTTTGATTAAAGGTTAAAAAAATAGAGTAAGGAGGAAAAAAATGAAATGGGAAAAAATGAAAAAAATAGCATTGGTTCTTGAAGGTGGAGGAATGAGAGGGATTTTTCACTGCGGGTGTTTTGGACTTTTTTTGGGAAAAAAATATTGAAGTGGACAATTTAATTGGAGTATCGGCTGGAGCAGCATTGAGTGCAGTTATGTTTCAAAAGCAGTATAAAAGAGGATTTAATGCGATTGCCGATCATATAAATAAGAGAGAATATGCAAGTTTTTATAATTTGATAAAGACTGGGGATTTTTTTGAGGAACAATATGCATACCATGATATTCCTGAAAAGTATAATCCATTTGATAATAAAAACATTTAAAAAAATAGTAAAACAGAATTTCAGGCGGTTATTACAAACTGTGAAACTGGGAAAAGCTGAATATCCTGTAGTTAAAGATGCTATAAAAAGAAATTGATATTTTGAGAGCGTCAGCTTCACTTCCATTTTTATCAAGATTCGTTAAATTGAATGGTAAAAAAATTATTTGGATGGAGGAGTTGCTGATCCTATTCCTTTGGATTATTCAATGAAAAAGGGGAATAAGAAAAAAATATTGTGGTGTTGACGAGAGATAAAAATTATCGTAAGAAACAGAGTAAATTAGGAACGATTTCTGCGATAAGATATAAGAAATATCCTAAATTTGTGGAACTAATGAAAACGAGATATAGCAGATATAATACGACTTTGGAGCATATTTATGATTTGGAAAAAAAGGGAGAAATTTTTGTGATTCAGCCTTCAATTCCATTGACATTAGGGAAGAATTGAGAAAAAAATCGTGATAAATTACAGGAAGTTTATAATATTGGATACGAAGAGGCAAAAAAACAATATGAAAAAAATTGGTAGAATATCTTGAAAAAAATAGTGAATATTTATAAAAAAATTAATAATTTGTTATATTAGTTACATTAACTGTATAAAAAAATTATGTTTTTAGTATATTCCAAAAGAAAAAAATTCAAAAAGAGACTACATATATAAATAAATTTTATAAAATTTGAAAAAAATTTTTTTTCCATCAAAGTAAAAAAATACTTTACAAAAACGCCATTTTACTAGACAAATACTTTAAAAATAGTTTATAATACTATTAATAAAAATATATGATTGGAGAATAAATAAATGGATATACATCATTTAAAGATATTTTTTTGAAGCGTGTAAAGAAAAAAAGTTTTACAAAAGCTGCCAAAAAAAGCTATATATAAGTCAATCAGCGGTTTCTATTCAAATAAAAAAATTGGAATCGACTTTAGGTTTACAATTAATAGAGAGAAATTCTAAAAAAATTTTTAAATTGACATTTGCTGGTAAAGAATTATTTAAGATGTCTAAAGATATTTTTTTGAAAAAGATTTCAAGAATGGAAAAAAAGAGATGAATAAAATTTTTGCAATATAAGAAAGGGAAAAATCTCGATTGGAGCGACTCATAATATTGGAGAGCCTGTTTTACCACGAATAATGGTTGAATTTAAAAAGAAGTAATCCAGAAATTGAATTTGATTTGTATAAAAAAATAGGGAATCGCTTGTAAAAACATTTGAAAGAGGGAACAGTTGATATTGCGTTGATGGAAGAGTATTTCATTGAGGATAAGGAAATTAAAGTGATTGAAACGGAAGAATATCCTTTTTGTTGTTGTGGCTGGGAAGGAAATTCATGATTACAATGAATTGAAAGATATGCAATTATTGAAAAGAGATACTGTTTTGACGAATAAATATTTAGATTTGTTTGAAAAAAAGTTGGATTTAATTTTGATAATAGAATAACTATAAATGGAAGTATTGAAACGATGAAAAAAACTTGATAAAAAAATGGTTTGGGATTTGCTGTTTTGCCGTATTATAGTGTTTATGAAGAAATTATGAAAGGGACTTTAAAAATTGGTTCATAGTTTTGATAAATCAGAAGACAGATTCCAAATAGTTTTGATTAGAGAAAAATGAGGATAAAGATGGAATTGACAAATTTATAAAATTTGTTAAAGATTACAAGATAAATAGGGAATTGTTTGAAAAAAATCGAAAAAAGGAAACAAAGGAGGAATAAAAAAATGTTGAAGGAGAACATTAGAAATTCGTACTTAACAGCTTTTTGAGACTGTGAAAAAATTTTTGTAGAAAAATGATGAAAAATATCGAAAGAACAACAAAAAAATATCAGAAGAATTGGCAGAGGCTTACAGAAATGGGAAAAAAATCACTAATAGCAGGAAATGGTGGAAGTAACTGTGATGCGATGCACTTTGCTGAAGAATTTACTGGAAGATTTAGAAAAGATAGAAAAAGCGTTACCGTCATTAAGTATCAGTGATTCTTCGCATATTACTTGTGTCGGAAACGATTATGGATTTAATTTTATATTTTCTAAAAGGTGTTGAAGCTTTTGGACAAGAAGGAGATTTCTTTTTTTGGGATTTCAACTTCAGGGAATTCGCAAAAAATATTATTGAAGCAGTGAAAGTTGCGAAGGAAAAAGGCTTGAAAAACAGTGGCTTTGTTAGGAAAAAGATGGTGGAAAATTAAAAAGGTGAATGTGATTATGAATTTATCATTCCTGGAGAAACTTCGGATAGAATTCAAGAGGTTCACATGATGATTTTTACATATAATAATCGAAGGTGTGGAAAGAATTTTATTTCCTGAAAATTATTAGTGAAAAACAATCGTTGTTATAAAAAAACAGCGATTATTTTTTTTTGTAAAAAAATTTGTATGTACAAAATTATAAAAAAATATGATAGAATAAATTAGAAAAATAAATTTATTAAATTAGAAAGTAACAAATGAGGAGGGCAATATGAAAAAAATATGATGCAATCATTATAGGATTTGGAAAAGCAGGAAAGACTTTAGCTGGATTTTTAGCTGGGAAAAGGTCAAAATGTGGCGTTAATTGAAAAATCTGATAAAATGTACGGAGGAACTTGTATTAATGTTGGGTGTATTCCGAGCAAATCGCTTGTGAATAGTGTTGAGAGATTGGAAAAATAAGGATTTGTCGATATTTACTGAAAGAAAAGATTATTATGAGAAAAAGTGTGGATAAGAAAGAGGCATTGATAACAGCTTTGAGAGGGAAAAAAATTATGAAATGCTTGCAAGTAAGGAAAATATTGATATTTACAATGGAAAAGGAAGTTTTGTTTCGAATAAAATTGTGAATATTGAAAAAAATGGAGAGAATATCCAAATTGAAGGAGAAAAAATCTTCATAAATACAGGTTCAGAAACAATAATTCCAAATATTAAAGGATTGAAAGAAAGTAAAAAAATATTCTTACAAGCAAATCTTTGATGGAATTGAAGGAATTGCCTAGAAAAACTTGTAATAATTGGAGCTGGATATATTGGGCTAGAATTTGCTTCGACATATGCTGGATTTGGTTCAGAAGTGGTGATAATTGATGCGTCAGATGATATTTTTGAAGAGAGAAGAAAAGGAAGCTGCTGATAGAGTTAAAAAAATATTAGAAGCAAAAAGGTGTTACATTTTATTTGAATTCAAAAGTTGAAGAAATTTTTGATAACGAAAATGATTCATCTATAGCTATTTCTAATGGAAATGGAGAAATTATACAATTTAATGGAGACAAGATTTTTGGTTGCGATTGGAAGAAAGGCTAATACGCAAGGATTGGAGCTAGAAAAAAAGCAGGAGTTCAAGTGGATGAAAGAGGAAATATTATTGTAAATGAAAAAAATTAGAAACAACAGCACCAAATATTTGGGCATTGGGTGATGTGAAAGGTGGATTACAATTTACATATATTTCGTTAGATGATTTTAGAATAATTCGTGACAATGTTTATGGAAATGGAAATAGAAGTTTAAATGATAGAAATGTTGTTCCATATACAACTTTTTTTGAGCACGCCTTTGTCAAGAGTTGGATTGAGTGAAAAGGAAGCGATTGAAAAAAAGGATTTGATATAAAAAGTTGGGAAAAATTGAAGCAATGGCAATACCAAAAGGGAAAAATTGAAGGAAAATCAGAAGGATTTTTTTAAAAAGTAGTTGTAGATGCTAAAACTGACAAAAATTTTTAGGAGCAACATTATTATGTAACACTTCACACGAAATGATAAATATTATCGCTTTTAGCAATGAAAGGAAATTTACCTTATCAAATTATTCGAGATATGATTTTTACTCATCCGACAATGAGTGAGAGTTTGAATGATTTATTTGGAGCGGTAAAATAGATTAAAATTTTGATTGACTTGATCTTCAAATAAATGTATAATAAATTTAAACATAATTCAGAATACTGGGGAGCTGAAAGGCTGAGAGTAGTTTACGAACTTAACCCATTTTACCTGATACGGATAATGCCGACGAAGGGAGTATTTTATAGATTTTAATGAAGTTTTGGGAAATGGTCAGAACTTGATTTTTAAGATATATTTATATTGAAATATTAAAGATATGAATATAGAAATCTTCCTTTGTAATAAAGGAAGATTTTTTTGATTTATGAAAAATAGAAAAATTTATATTTTTTTTAAGTGTATCTTAAAAGGAGAGTGATTTAATTTGAGCGGAAAAAATAAGAAAGTGCATGGTTCTTTAATTGGGGTTTTGAAGGAAAAAGGAGCTGCGTATGTGTTTATTGTAGGTTTTTTGGTGTTTTGGCAAGTGATGTCGTTGATTGGGGTGATTCCAAAGTTTATGTTACCATCGCCAATTGAAGTGCTGAAGGCGTTTGTGGATGATTTTCCGTTATTGATGGATAATGCGGGAGTTACGCTTGTTGAGGCGTTTTTGGGATTGTTTTTTGGAATATTGCTTGGATTTTTAGTAGCGATTGTGATGGAAAGATATGAATTTGCGTATAAGGCGATATATCCTGTGTTGGTGATAACTCAGACTGTGCCTACTGTGGCGATTGCACCGTTGCTGGTGTTGTGGTTTGGGTATGAAATGGTTCCAAAGATAATTTTTGATTATGATTTATAGTTTTTTTCCAATAACAATTGGATTGCTTGATGGATTTAAGTCGGTTGATAAGGATACGCTGAATTTAATGAAAACAATGGGAGCGACGCCTTTTTCAAAGTTTTTATTCATGTGAAATTGCCAAGTTCGATTGGATATTTTTTTGCAGGGACTACGGATTTCGGTGAGTTATTCGATAATTGGAGCTGTTGTGGCTGAATGGCTTGGAGGTCTTAAAGGACTTGGAGTGTACATGACTCGTGTTAGAAAAATCTTTTTCTTATGACAAAATGTTTGCGGTAATATTTTTTTAGTATCATTTATTAGCTTGATTTTGATGTACTTGGTGAAAAAAATTACAAGAAAAAAATGATGCCTTGGGAAAAATAAAATTAAGGAAAAAGAGTAAAAAAATTTAAAGAAATGATGAAAAAAATTTAAAAAAATTGTAATTTTAGGTTTAGTTTTGATTTTAGCAGTTTTGTGTTGGAATAATAAAAAAATTGGTATGGGAAGAAGTCGGAGAAAATTAGTATTGTGCTTGATTGGACGCCGAATACAAATCATACAGGGTTGTATGTGGCACAGGAATTGGGGTATTTTAAGAAAGAAGGATTGGAAAACGTGGAGATTGTTCAGCCGCCTGAAGGGAGTGCGACAGAATTGGTTGGAGTAGGGAAGGTGCAATTTGGGATTAGTTTTGCAGATTCTTTGGCTAAAGCGTTTACGACAGATGAAAAAATTCCTGTTACAGCGGTTGCTGCAATAATTCAGCATAATACATCAGGAATTATCTCTTTGAAGGAAAAAGGAATTGACAGTCCGAAAAAGATGGAAAATCACAGTTATGCGACTTGGGAGTCACCGATAGAACAGGCGATTATTAAAAAAGTAGTGACAGATGATGGTGGAAATTATAATAAGATAAAGTTGATTCCGACGGAAGTTCCTGACATTATGAAGGCTTTGAAAACTAATATTGATACGGTTTGGATTTATTATGCTTGGGATGGGATAAAATTACAGACTGAAGGAATTCAGACAAATTTTTTGAAATTTATTGATTATGATAAGAATTTAGATTATCCAAGTCCTTTGATTATTGCGAATAATGATTATTTGAGAAAAAATCCTAGAGAGGCAAAGAAAGTTTTAAAAGCAATAAGAAAAGGGTATGAGTATGCAATAAAAAATCCTGAAAAGGCTGCTAAAATATTGATTAAGTATAATCCTGAAATTGATACGAAATTGGCTATTGCGAGTCAAAAATGGTTGGCGAAAGAATATCAGGCTGAGGCGAAACAGTGGGGATTGCTTGATATTGACAAGGTTGATAAATATTATTCTTGGTTGTATGAGAATAAGTTGATTGAAAAGGTGATACCGAAAGGATTTGGGTATAGTAATGAATATGTGAAATAATTTATTATGTTTATTGATAAACGTTTAGAATAAAAAAATAGAAAAGGAAAAAAAGAGGGAAATTGTGAAAAAGATAAAATTAGAAGTAAAGAATATTTCGGTTGAATTTGAAGATAAGAAAGTGATAGAGGATATTTCTTTGAAGTTGTGTGAGAATGAATTGGTTTGTATTTTAGGGACGAGTGGAGTTGGGAAGACAACGCTTTTTAATGTGATTGCTGGGCTTTTGGAGCCGAGTGAAGGGGAAGTGGAATTGAATGGAGAAGAGATTACTGGGAAGTCTGGGAAAGTAAGTTATATGCTTCAGAAGGATTTATTATTGCCGTTTAAGACGATAATTGATAATGTTTCGTTACCATTGATAATAAAAGGAATGAAAAAGCAGATTGCTCGAGAGAAGGCTCAGAAATATTTTCAGCAATTTGGATTGGAAGGAACGGAGAATAAGTATCCTTCGCAGCTTTCAGGAGGTATGCGTCAAAGGGCTGCATTATTGAGAACATATATGTTTTCGAGCGATGTAGCGTTATTAGACGAACCTTTCAGTGCATTAGACGCCATCACGAAACACAAAATGCAAACATGGTATTTGAATATTATGAAGGAAATTAAAATGTCGACTTTGTTTATAACACATGATATTGATGAGGCGATACTGATTTCTGATAGAATTTATATTTTGGCGGGAAGTCCAGGAAAAAAATTATAAAGGAAATAGAAGTGAAAATTGATAGAAAAGGTAGAAATAATGAGGAAATTTCAATGTCAGAAGAATTTATTAATTATAAAAAAAGGAAATTTTGAAATATTTGATTAAAAAATGATATAATGAAGTACCCCGAAAAAAAGGTGATAATAAAAAAAGGTGATAATATTGAATATTACATTGTATAGAAAATATAGACCTCAAAATTTTGATCAAATTGCAGGACAAGAAGTTGTTACAAGAGCAATAAAAAATTCATTAAGAGAGAATAAACTTTCACATGCGTATTTATTTACAGGGCCTCGTGGAGTTGGAAAAACGACGATTGCGAGACTGATAGCTAAAGGTGTGAACTGTTTAAAAAATGGAATTACAGACAATCCATGTGGCGAATGTGAGAATTGTCGTGAAATATCTCAAGGAATATCAATGGATATGATTGAAATTGATGCAGCTTCTAACAGAGGTATTGACGAGATAAGAGAATTGAAGGAAAAAATAAATTATCAGCCTGTTAAAGGTAGAAAAAAAATATACATAATTGATGAGGTTCATATGCTTACAAAAGAGGCTTTCAATGCACTTTTGAAGACTTTGGAAGAACCGCCATCACATGTAATATTTATATTAGCTACAACAGAGATTGATAAAATTCCTGATACGGTTGTTTCTCGTTGTCAAAGATATGATTTTTTGCCGATTGATAAGAATGACATTATGAAACTTTTGAAAAATGTGGCTGAAAAGGAAAATATTAGCATAACAGATGAAAGTTTGGAATTAATATATAAAAAAATCAGAGGGAAGTGCGAGAGACAGTTTTTTTCGATTTTTTTGAGCAGGTTATCTCTAATTTTAGTGGCGAAGAAATTACGCTTGAAAAAGACGCAAAGTGCGTTGGGAGTCGTGCCAGAAATTGTTTTTAAGCGAATTTTTTTGGAATTAATTCAAAAAGGCTGATAAAGAAAAAAATTGATAGATTTTATCGACAGAATTTGGGAAGATGGAATTGTGATGGAAACTTTTTGAAAGATTTTTTTCTTACTATTTGAAGGAACAATTTAAGAAAGATTCAAATCTCGATGTTAATTTTGTTTTTAGAGGTGATTAGTGCGATTTTTCTTTACATTGAATGAGTTTAAATATGAAGAGGATAAGCGGTTATTAGGTTATGTTCTGATAAATGAACTGTACAAAAAGAGAGAGTTACAAAAAAAGAAACGATAAGTCAACTGGAAATAGATAAAAGAAATAGCATAAATAAAGAAGATTTATCAAATATTAAACAAGAAATTTATCGAAAAGTGATGCGAGATATTTCCAAAAAAATTCGTTGGATACAGAAAAAGAAATTAATAATTTTTGCTAGTCATAATAATAGCGAAATTAATGGAACAAATAAAAACGAATGATACAGAAAAAAATCGAAAAAACAAAAATCTTTGTCAAATATGATATTTCATTATTTAAAAAAATAGTTGGAATGAGATAAGGAAAGCGCTGGGAAGTGGATCTAAAAAAATATGATGCTTAATGCATTATTGAATGGAACAATTCCTGATCATATGGAAAAAAATATTGTCATGATAAAATTTCCAATCAAAAAATAAATTCCAAAAAAACAAATTGTAATGGAACCTAAAAAACAAGAAAAAGGATAGAAGAAGTAGTAAATGAAGTTTGTGGAACAGATGTAGAAATACAAGCATTTAGTGCAGAAGAATTTTTTTGATAAGAATGATGAATTTTGTTCAAAAAGTATTAAAATTTTTTTTGATGGAGAGGTTATAGAGGAAAGATAAAGTAAAAAAACAGAATGAAAAAAATTAAAAACAGCGAGGAGAAATAATATGAAAGTAAAAGTAATTTTAAAAAGAAACTATAAAAAGGTGTAGGGAAAAAAAGATGAAATAGTAGAAGTAAAAAGATGGGATATGCAAATAATTTTTTTGTTAAATAAAAAAATAAAAGCAGTGTTGGCAACTCCAGAAAATATAAAAAAATTGAAGCACAAAAGGTTAAAAGTTCAAAAAAATCATGACAGAGATGTACAAAATGCAAATGAATTGAAAAGAATTACTTGCAAAAAAAGAAATTGTTTTTGAAAAGTTAAAGCAGGTGCGAATAATAAAGTATTTGGATCAATTGGTGGAAAAGAAATAGCGCAAGCGGTTAAAGAACAATTAGGAATTGAAATTGATAAAAAGAAAGTGTCAACAGATTCTAAAGTTAAAGAATTAGGAACTCATGAAGTTGAAATTAAATTACATACTGAAGTAAAAAGCAATTTTAAAAGTTAAAGTTGAAGGGAAAGAATAGTAAATGTCTGAGATAATTGAGGATTCAAATTTTGAGGAAAAAGAGGAAGAAAATACGGGACTACAAGTTTTGAGTAGTCCTAGAGAAAGTACAAATCATAAGGGAAAAAATAGGGAACAATTTGAAGAAGAGGCTTTTAGGGAAAGGTATTTCCAAGAAATATAAAAAGCTGAGGAAGCGTTGTTGGGATCGATATTGATAAATCCTGATGCGATTGGAGAAGTTGTTCAAATAATAAGTCCAGAAGATTTTTTTATAAGGTTAATTATCGATTGATCTTTTCAGGAGATGATAAATATTTATGAAAGAGGGGTATTATTGATACGCTTCTTTTGATAAATAGTTTAGAGAAAAAGAAATTGATGGAAGATATCGGTAGCGAAGAAATTATTTATGATTTAACAGAAGTAGTTCCAACTGCAGCAAATGCAGTAAGTTACGCTAAAGCCATAAAAAGAAAAAAATCTGTTCAAAGAAGTTTGATAAGAAAAAGTGAAGAAATTCAGAGATTGGCTTATGAAGGATATGAAGATGTCGATGCTTTTGCTAGATAAAGCTGAAAGCATGATTTTTGAAGTGGCAGAAAAAAAGAAAAAAAGAAATAGTTAAATTATCGCAATTAGGTGTTCAAAAATTTAAAGAATTTGATTTGAAATCTAAAAATAAAGATGGAATTATTGGGATGACTTCAGGATACAACCATTATGATGAATTGACGAGTGGATTTCATGGTTCGGATTTATTGATTTTAGCTGCAAGACCAGCGATGGGAAAAAAACAGCTTTTTGCATTGAAATTTAGCACTAAATGTAGCTAGAAATGAAAAAGCACGTATTGATTTACAGTTTAGAAATGGGAAATGAGCAATTATTTGACAGATTACTTGCGATAGAGTCTAAAGTAAAGTTAAAAGCAATAAAAGAAGGAAATTTGACAAGTGAAGAATATTCAAGAATGGGTGATGGTATGGGACGTCTTAATGAAATGAATATTTATATTTCAGATTCTTCAAGTGTAAATATTTTGGAAATAAAGGCGACTGCTAGAAGGTTAAAAGCTGAAGGAAGATTAGATTTTATGCTAATTGATTATCTTCAATTAATAAGTCCAATGATAGGTTCTAGAAAAAGTAGAGAGCAAGAAATCTCTGAAATTTCAAGATCGTTAAAAATTATTGCTAAAGAGCTTAATATACCAGTAGTTACGTTATCTCAATTATCAAGAAGTGTTGAGCAAAGAAATGATAAGCGTCCGATATTGTCGGATTTGAGGGAATCTGGAGCGATTGAGCAAGATGCGGATATGGTTATGTTTTTGTATAGAGATAACTATTATAATAAAGATGAAAGTAAAAACTGATTTAGATATTCCAAATGAATATAGAACTAATGTTTCTGCTGCTGTAAATAAAGCTAAAGAAGGCGATGATTTTGAAGTAGTAGAATTAATTATAGGAAAACATAGAAGTGGTCCGACAGGAACAATAAAATTAGGATTTAGACCACAGTATCAACAATTTGTTAATATGGAAAACAAAGAATAATAAAAAAATGACAAAAAAAGAAAAAAATTTGTTATAATACTAAATCAGTAGTGATTTATAAATTATGATTATACTATAACAGAGAAGATATACAAAATAGGAGGATTAATGCAAAAAAAGAGTAGAATTACTTGCACCAGCAGGTAATATGGAAAAAAATTGAAGACAGCAATCCATTTTGGAGCAGATGCTTGTTTCGTAGGAGGAAGCTCATTTAATTTAAGAGGAATGTCTTCTAACTTTAAAAAAATAAAGAATTAAAAGAAGCAATAGATTATGTTCATAGTTTAGGGAAAAAAATATGTAACATTAAATATTTTTTTGCTCATAATACAGAAATTGATTATTTACCAAGATTTATAAAAAAATGTTAGCTGAATATGGAGCAGATGCAGCGATAGTAGCTGATTTAGGAGTGTTCCAATTAGTAAGAGAACATGCACCAAATTTACCAATTCACGTTAGTACACAAGCTAATAATACTAACTGGATGAGTGTTAAAACATGGAAAGATATGGGAGCCAAAAGAGTTATTTTTAGCTAGAGAAATGTCTTTAAAAAGAAATAAAAAAACAATTAGAGAAAAAGTACCTGATGTAGAAATTGAAGTATTTATTCATGGTGCGATGTGTATGGCTTTATTCAGGAAGATGTTTATTGAGTAACTATTTTACAAATCGTGATTCAAATAGAGGAATTTGTGCACAAGATTGTAGATGGAATTATAAAGTAATTGCTGAAGGACATGAAGATAAAGGTGCGCATGATATAGTGGAAGAACATGGAGAAACATTTATTTTCAATGCAAAAAGACTTGTGTTCGATAGAATTTATTGATCAAATTATAGAAGCTGGAGTAAATTCACTAAAAAAATTGAAGGAAGAATGAAGAGTATTTACTATAATTCAACAGTAGTAAAACAATATAAAAGAGCATTAGACTCATATTATTCAGGAAATTATAAATATAATCCAAATTGGCTTGAAGAATTGAAAACAATAAGTCATAGACAATATTCTAACGGATTCTATTTGGGACCAACTTCTGAAAAGGATCAAAACTATGAAACAGGATTGTCATATAGCCAAACATATAGATTGATTGCAAATGTGTTGGATAAAGTGGATACAAATAAATATAAAATTCAAATTAGAAATAAAAGCGTTTGTGACAGATACATTTGAATTGATTAGACCTGAAGGAGATCCTATTCCATTCAAAGTAGCGAATTTCTTAAATACTAAAAAAATGACGAATTCCAAGATGAAGTAAATCCAAATACAATAGCGATTATCGAAACTGATGTTGAAATGGGACCAATGGATTTGATAAGAATGAAATTACCTTTAGGAGTTTCTGATAGCGATATGGATACATCAGATTTAGGTTAAATTAAAATTCTATAACAGGTGTTATATTACTAATTGCTTGTAAATTTAATAATTTTAGAGTATAATATACTGGAATTTAATTTATTATTTAAAGAAATAATATTTTAGGAACTGAAAAAAATTAATAAAATTATAAAGAAAAAGGTGGTAAAAAAATGAGAAAAAAATATTAGTAATCGAAGATGATCCTAAAATTTCTAGATTATTAGAGATTGAATTAAAATTTGAAGGATTTGATGTATTTTTTTTGCTTATGACGGAAAAAGAAGGATTAAATATGGCAAAAATACGGTTCATACGATTTAATTTTTATTAGACGTTATGTTACCAAAAAAATGAGCGGAATGGAAGTTTGTAAAAAGAATAAGAGAAACTTCACAAGTACCTATTATCATGTTAACAGCAAAAGATGAAATTAGTGATAAAATTGTAGGATTTGATTATGGAGCAGACGATTACATGACTAAACCATTCTCAAATGAAGAATTGTTAGCTAGAATAAAAGCTTTATTGAGAAGAACTAAGAAAAACAGTAGACCACAAAGGAATCTTTGAATATGAAGATTTAAGAATTAATTATTCTACATATGAAGTAACAAGAGGAGATACTTTAATTTCATTATCAAAAAGAGAATTTGAATTATTGGATTTCTTAGTATTAAATAAAGGTATTGTTTTATCAAGAGATAAAATATTAGAAGAAGTATGGGGATTTGATTATATCGGAAATGATAACATTTTAGACTTATACATTAAATATTTAAGAGACAAAGTAGACAAACCTTATCAAAGAAAAATTTATTCAAACAGTAAGAGGAATAGGATTTATCTTTAAATAGGAGATTTACTATGGGAAAAAAATAAAAATTAGAAGACCGTATTTCTATGAATTACGCTCTTCTATTTTTTTCATATTGATTTTACTTTCTAATGTGACATTAGTTTATAGTCTAAAGGTGCAAAGTGAAAAGTTGCGTAAGGAATCAGCCGCAAAGAAAATAGAAGAGATAGAAAGTTATTTTGAAAGAGTTGAATTAATTGCAAAAACAGACGAAAAAGTTTGTCAATAGATTTTTAATCCAACGATTGGAGAAGATGGACAAAAAAATTTATCATACAAAGCCTTTTTAATCCAGGTGAGGATAATTATCTGTATGTTTTTGAGATTTCAAATGATGTTTCTGATAAAGTGCCAATAAATACTGTTAATTCAACGGATACTGATGAGGCAACGTTGTCAAATGAAAGAATATTGGAAGTTTTGCAAAAAGGCAAATATTGAAAGTGAAAAACGAAAAAAAGGGAAAGTTCTTGATTTTTGGTAAGAAAAAAATAAATATTTTTACATTTAAAGTAAGTAAACAGATTAGAGGATTTACGTTTAATGTGTATACTTTAAAAAAATATTACGCAAGAAGATAAAAATTTATAAAAAGGTTGGAATATTTAGTGCTTATTTTCTCAATGATTGAGTACTTATAACAATAATTATTTCAAAAAAATATTGAGTAAGGCAATAACTAAAACCAATAAAAAAATATTGTAAAAAAATTGCGAAAAAAATTAATAGTGAAGATTTGAAAGAGAGAATTGAAGTTCCTAAAAGAGAAGATGAGTTGCAAAACTTGACGTTGATTATAAATGAAATGTTAGATAGGCTTGAATTTTTCATTTGAGAATCAGACAAAATTTAGTGTCAGATGCGTCTCATGAGTTGAGAACGCCGTTAGCAATAATAAAAGGTTATGCTGAAATAATTAAAAAAAGCGACGATTGACGAATGAAGAAATTTTTTTGAGGAATCAATTGATTCGATTATAAATGAGACAGATAATATGAGAAATCTTGTTCAAAAATTATTATTTTTTTGGCGAAAAGGTGAAATTACGAAAAATTAATACAAATTTCGTTAAAATTGATATAAATGAGATGGTTACTCAAATTTATTCAGATACTGTTATTTCTATGACAACGCATCAATTTCATCTAGAAAAAGGTGAAGATTTTAGCATTCAAGGAGATGAAACATTATTACAACAGGCGATAAGGGCCTTGATTGAAAATGCAGTGAAATATTCTGAAAAAGGTACAAATGTGTATATAAAATCTGAGTTAAGAGATGGAATTGGAAGAATTTCGGTGAGAGATGAAGGTGTTGGAATTTCTGAAGAAGATGCAAAAAGAGTATTTGATAGATTTTATCGAGTTGATCTTTCTAGAACTAAGGCTACTGGTGGAACTGGATTGGGTCTTGCAATTGTTAAACGGATTGTTGAAATTCATGATGGTAAAATAGAGGTAGAATCTAAAGTTGGAAAAGGGACAGAAATTATTATTGTATTGCCTTTAGAAGGGAAAAAAGTGGAAGAAGTGAAAGAAGAAAAACCACAAAAACCGCAAAAACAACATTTTATAAAAAGTAATAGAAAAATTTAGAAAATAAATATTTGTGATATTTATTAAAAAATGGTATAAAAATTTTAGGAGGAAAAAAATGGCTAGAAAAATATTTCGGAACAGACGGAATGAGAGGAGAAGCCAATAAAGATTTAACTATCGATTTAGTTACAAATTTGGGGCTAGCTCTTGGATATTATTTAAAAAAACATAGAAAAAAAGCAGGGAAACCAAGAATTATTTTTAGGAACAGATACTAGAATATCAGGATATATGATAAGATCAGCTTTGTCTGCAGGATTGAATTCGATGGGAGTACATATTGATTTTTGTAGGAGTATTGCCAACACCTGGTGTGTGCTATTTGACAAGAAAAATTAAAAAGCAGATGCAGGAATTATGATTTCAGCTTCTCACAATCCAGTAAAAAGATAATGGAATTAAAATTTTTAGCTCAAATGGGTACAAATTACCAGATAAAGTTGAAGAAGAATTAGAATCATTGATGGAAAAATAGAGAAAAATTATTGGAACATCAAGTAAGTGGAGATGATTTAGGTAGATTCAAATATGTTGAAGATGATATGAGAATTTATTTAGATTTCTTAGCTTCGACAGTAAAAAAACAAACTTCAAAGGTTTAAAAAAATCGTTATTGATGCGGCAAATGGTGCGGCTTACAGAGTTGCTTCAAAAAATTTATCAAAAAAATTAGGTGCTGAGATTATTGTTATAAATAATATTCCAAATGGGAAAAAAATATTAATGTAAATTGTGGTTCAACTCATCCAGAATTATTACAAGAAGTTGTAAAAAGTTTACAAGGCTGATTTAGGATTGGCGTTTGATGGAGACGCTGATAGATTGATAGCTGTTGACCATGAAGGAAATGTTATTAATGGAGATTTAGTAATTGCTATAATTGCGGGATATTTCAAAAAAACGTGGATTGTTAAATGACAATAAAGTTGTGACAACTGTTTTAAGTAACATGGGATTTGAAAAATATTTAGATGAACAAGGAATTGGATTGATAAGAGCTAATGTTGGAGATAGATATGTTCTAGAAAAGATGAAAGAGTATGGATTGAATATTGGTGGAGAGCAATCTGGACACATTTTAATGTTGGATTACAACACAACTGGAGATGGAGTTTTATCTTCAATTCAATTAGTTGCAGCACTTTTTAGAAAGTGGAAAAAAACTTTAAATGAATTAGTAAAAGATATTAAATTATGGCCACAAGACTCTAGAAATATAATGGTTTCTAAAGAGAAAAAAAGCTACTTGGGAAACTAACAAAGAATTAATTGATTTCATAAAAAGAAAAAGAAAAAGAAATTAATGGAAAAGGTAGAATTTTTAGTGAGAGCTTCTGGTACAGAATCATTGATTAGAGTAATGGTTGAAGCTGAAAAACAAGAAACAGTTGATAAATATGTAGAAGAATTATCTAAAAAAAGTTGAAGAAGTTTTAGGATAATTTTTTTAAAAAAAGGACGATCTAAAAGGTTGTTCTTTTTATTTTATAAATTTATCGTTTGTGAGATATGTTTTGATAAAAATTTTTGTGATATAATGTACTAAAAATAAAAAAATTTAAAGTAGAAGAAAGGTTGAGAATATGGAGCATAAGGAATTTGCTGAAGTGTATGACATTTTTATGAAACACGTTGATTATAACGGATGGTATAAGTTTTTGAGAAATTTTATGAAAAAAAGGGAGAAGTCATTGATTTAGGGTTGTGGAACAGGAGAATTTATTTATAGATTTTTTTGAAGGATGACTTTTTCAGTAACTGGAATTGATTTATCAGAAAAAAATGTTGGAAGTTGCTGATAAAAAAAGTTGCAAGGGAAAAAAATTTAAAAAAATCAGAACTACAAATTGATAAAAAGAGAATATTATTAATTATGAGAGTGAAAATGAGGGCAGATTACATAATTTGTAACTTTGATACTGTTAATTATTTAAAAGGTGAAAAAGGAATTTATAAAAATTTATTCAAAAAAAGTGAGAAAAAAATTTAAAAAAAGATGGATTACTAATTTTTGATGCTGTTGGTGAAGGGATATTTGAGGAAATATTTGAAAATGATATTTTTTTAGATGAGGAAGAGGAATATACAAGTATTTGGCGCCACGAACAGTTAAGTGCGAAAAAAACATCTTGTGGAAATAGATTTATTTATAAGACAAACAAAAGATGATAATTTATTCAGAAAAATACAATGATTTGCAATATAAATTTATTTATGATTTTGCTTGGATAATTGAAACTGCACAAAAAAATGGATTTGAAGTGGTGGATACGGCTAGTAATCCTGAATTTGGAGAAAGTAGAATATTTTTTTATATTTAAGAAAAAAATAGAAATTTAGTGAATATGAATTTAAGGGATGAATAGAAATGAGTGAAAAAAATAGAAGAAAAAGTGGAAAAAAATGAAACTGAAGATGAAAAAAAGAAAACAAAAAAATTTATGAGATAGAAAAAAAGTTGGGAAGACACAATAAGGATGAGATATTAAAAGCGAAAAAGAAATAACGTATTAATGAAATATTTTTTTCGATTGCGACAAATATGATTTATACGTTATCAATGCCGATTTTGTTGATGTTGAGGGGTATACTTACTATTGGAGAAAATATGTGTTTAAACATCAGCAGCCGATAGTTTTGATTATATTTTTTTGATAATAGGAGCTTTTTTTCGGGTTATTGGTCGTTAATAAAAAGAAATTAATAATATTAAATAGGAAAAATGAGAAATTATACGAAAAAGAGGTGAATATGCTAGAAAATATACCAAAAGAAATAAAAAAATATATAAAATTTCAATAATTTTAGCAATAGTAATTCTGTTAATAGGAATAATTTTTAAATCGAGTAGAATTATATTTCGCATATTTTTGTAGGTTCATTAATTTCTACAATAAATATTCTTTTACTAATAAATGGCGTTCAAAAAGATTTTTTTATTTAAAATCACGACCAAAATTGAGAGGAAATTTAGAATTTCTTAAAAAGATTGATAATATTGGGAATTGGATTTTTTTAGTAGGATATGTGAGTAAAAAAATATTTCTCTGATTATCTCATTCAAAAATCTTGTATTTACTGGCTTAGGAGCATTAAATTTTAAATTTTTCAATTTTTATAAATCAAATGATTTTAATGTTTGCAAAAAAACGATAATAGGAGTATAATAGAAAGTGAAGAATTTGTAAAAAGAATTTTTTTCAATTGCTTTTTATATTAGAGAGAAAGGAGATAGAAGATGAAACAAAAAAATGACTAAGTTTATAATATTTTTGTTTGCGATGATGCTGGTTGTTAATATTATCTTGGCTTTGATGTCGACTTTCTTGCCGATCAAATTCGTAATGCCAAGTGCAGTAGTTGAAGCACCACATTATTTTTCATTTTGTTTTTGGTAAAATCAATTTTCAATTAAGCCAAACTGTTTTAAATACTTGGGCAATAATGATATTGTTAATCATTATTTTGAAACTTGGAACTAAAAAACATCAGTGTAACAAATCCAAGTAAGTTACAAGTAATTTTAGAAGAATATTATAAATTTATTGAAAAATACATTTTTGACAACATTTGGAGAAAAAGAAGAAAAAAATTTGTACCTTTTTTTCTCGGCTTTGTTCGCTTTTTATACTATTTTCAAATTTAAGTTTGTTTTTATTTCCGTTTATTCTAATGATTACAAAAAGAAAATGGAGTATATCATGTAGGGTCATTTCTTTTAGGACTCCGACAGCTGATCCAAATACAGCTATAGGGTTATCATTAGTAGTAATCTTTTTATTCTTGAGATTGTCAATAAAAAGAGGCGGATTTGTAGCATACTTAAAAAGTTTATTCGAGCCTATGTGGTTTATGTTTCCAATAAATGTAGTTGAGATAATATCGAAAGTACTTAACACATCAATGAGATTATTTGGAAATATGTTGGCTGGACTTGTAATTGGTGGACTTTTATATAGTTTAGTTGGTCGTAATTTAATACAGTCAGCGACTAGAAATTTACTTCAAGGAAGTTTTTCTTTTTCAGTTGGTTGGCCGATATTATTACAATTATATTTGGATGGATTTATAGGGTATAGTACAAGCTTTTTGTATTTACTATATTGTCATCAGTTTATATAGGTGAAGCATTAGGAGAAGAGAACGAAGGAGAAGAATAAAAAATTCTTTAAAAAGCAAAGTTTAAAATTTAAAAAAATTAGAAATTTTAGGAGGAAAAAAATGGGAAACTTAGTACAAGCAGCAGCATTATTAGGAGCAGGAATTGCAGCAATAGGAGGAATTGGAGCAGGATTAGGACAAGGGATTGCAACTGGATACGCAGTAGAAGCTATTTCTAGACAACCAGAAGCAAAACAAGATATTATGCAAACATTGATTACAGGGTTAGCAATTACAGAATCATCAGCAATTTATGCGTTAGTAATAGCATTCTTGTTAATCTTCTTAAAAAGGATAATACTAAAAAAATCAAGGAGTGGAAATAATGAACGAGGGAGCAAAATTAGTAAATATAGATTTTACGATGGCTATTCAAATTATTAATTTTTTTAGTATTAGTTTATATCTTTTGGAGGGCGTTTGCTAAGAAAAATTGGGAAAGTGCTTGAAGATAGAAAAAAATGGCATTATCTGAAATGGAAATCGTTGAAAATGAAAAAGCAAAATTAGAAGAACAAAAAAACAGCGATTACTAAATTGAAAAAAAGAATCAAAAAAAGAAGAGCAAATGATATTCTTATTAAAGCTGAAAGACAAGCTGATGAAAGAAAAGATCAAATTGTATCTACAGCTATGGAAAAATAGAGATAGAATGATGATGAAAGCAGAAGCCGATATTGAGAAAAATGAGACTTAATGCTAAATTTGCGCTTCAAAAAGAAGTTGGTCACATGGCAGCCGAACTTGCTGAAAAAATAATTAAAGAAAATGTCAAAGATAAACAGGATACGATAATAGATAATTTTATTGAGCAAGTAGGTGATTAATGTGGATAATAATATGATAGCTCAAAGATATGCTACAGCAATTTATGAGATTGCAAAAGAAAACAATAAACAAGATGAAATTAGAGAAATTTTTGAATTTATTGACTGAAAAAAATATAATGAAGATGAAAAATTTTAGAAATTTTTTTGAGTAATCCAATTGTAACAACTGAAGAAAAAAGAAAAATTTTTAAAAAAAGGCATTTAGTTTTATAAATCCAGAATCATTTAATATAATTAATTATTTAGTTAGTAAAGATAGAATGAACTATATTTCATTGATAAGAGATAATTATGTTAGTTTTTTTGTATAAAGAAGAAAGTAAATTACCAGTTGTAGCTATATTTACAAAAAGAATTATCTGAAGCACAAAAAGAAAAAAATTAATAAAAAAATTAGAGAAGAAATATGGTAAAAAAATAGTTCTGAATCTTGAAATTGATGAAAGCATAATTGGTGGAGGAATTATAAAAGTTGGAAACGATGTAATAAATGGCTCTATCAAGCATCAAATTGAAGATATGAAAAGAATATTCTAGAATAGGAGGTGCTTTTTCTTGAGAATAAAACCAGAAGAAGTGAGCAAAATTATTCGTGAAGAAATTGAAAGCTATAAATCGACTCTGGATGTTTCTAACGTTGGAACGGTGTTGGAAGTTGGAGATGGAATAGCAAGGATTTACGGATTAAGTAATGCGATGTCAGGAGAATTATTAACATTTGAAAATGGTGTAGTAGGAATGGCATTGAATTTAGAGGAAAATAATATAGGAGCAGTAATTTTTGGTGAAAGTAGAGGGATAAAAGAAGGAAGTACAGTTAGAGGTACTGGAAAAGTAGCTGAAGTCCCAGCTGGAAATGAATTGTTAGGAAGAGTAGTTGACGCCTTAGGATCTCCTATAGATGGAAAAGGTGATATAACAGCTGATAAATATATGCCTATCGAAAGACAAGCATCAGGAATTATCGCAAGAAAACCAGTTAGTGAACCATTACAAACTGGAATTAAATCAATAGATGGAATGTTCCCAATTGGTAAAGGTCAAAGGGAATTAATTATAGGAGATAGACAAACTGGTAAAACAGCAATTGCAATTGATGCTATAATTAATCAAAAAGGAACAGGAACATTATGTGTATATGTAGCAATCGGACAAAAAAGATCAACAGTTGCTCAAATATACAAAAAATTAGAAGAAACAGGAGCATTAGAATATACAATAATAGTTGCTGCAACAGCATCAGAATCAGCTCCATTACAATATCTAGCACCTTATTCAGGAGTGGCTATGGGAGAATATTTTATGGATCAGGGGAAAAATGTTTTGATTGTTTATGATGATTTATCGAAACACGCCGTTGCTTATAGAGAAATGTCTCTATTATTGAAAAGACCACCTGGAAGGGAAGCATTCCCTGGGGATGTATTCTACTTACATTCAAGATTACTTGAAAGAGCAGCAAAATTAAGTGATAAATTAGGTGGAGGTTCAATAACAGCCTTACCAATTATTGAAACAAAAGCTGGAGATATTTCGGCATACATTCCAACAAATGTAATTTCAATTACAGATGGACAAATATTCTTGGAAACAGACTTATTTAATTCAGGATTCAGACCAGCAATTAATGCAGGGGTTTCTGTATCAAGGGTTGGAGGAAACGCTCAAATAAAAGCAATGAAACAGGTTGCTTCAAAAGTAAAATTGGAATTAGCTCAATATAATGAATTGTTGGCATTTACACAATTTGGATCAGACCTTGATAAAGCAACTAGAGATCAATTAAATAGAGGTGCCAGAATTATGGAAGTGCTAAAACAAGCACAATACACACCTTATGCAGTTGAAGAACAAGTTATTTCGTTTTATAGCGTAACAAATGGTTTCTTTGATGATATTCCAGTTGAAAAAGTTAGAAATTTTGAAAAATCGTTAATTGAAAGTATGAGAAATAATAGTGATATTTTAGGAAAAATATTAGATAAAAAACAATTAACAGATGATTTGAGACAAGAAATAGATGAGTTTATCAAACAATATAAAAAAGAATACATTCTTAGTTAGTAGGTGAAGCAAATGGGTGCAAACATGAAGGAAATAAAAGAGAGAATTGACAGTATAAAAAAATACAAGTCAAATCACTAATGCAATGAATATTGTATCATCTACAAAATTTAAAAAGTTTCAGGTTCTTACACTGAAATCAAGAAAAATATGCAGAAGCAATAGACTTAGCTTTTCGATAATCTAGTAGCAAGTTTAAAAAGGAAATAGATTTGTTATTTTTTTGATGGAAAAAGAGAAGTAAAAAAAGTCGGAATAGTTGTAATGACTTCTGACAGAGGTCTTTGTGGAAGTTTTAACTCTGTTACATTGAGAAAAATTAGATGAAATGATAAAGAGATTTAAAAAAAGAAGGAAAAGAAGTTTCAGTAGTAACAATTGGGAAAAAAAGCAAAAGATTACTGTAAAAAAATAGAGAAATTCAAGTAGACAGTGAGTATGTTCAATTAATTCCTGAAACAATGTTTGAAAAAAAGGGAAAAAAATAAGTGAAGATATTACACAATTTTACTTAAATGATTTTTTTATGATGAAGTATATTTGATTTATTCTAAATTTGTTTCGGCAATAGAATATAACATTCAAATTGAAAAAAATTGCTTCCAATTGAGAAAAAAAGAAAAATCTTCCAACAAAAAGAATATGTATTTGAACCTTCGAAGATCAAGTATTAACAGCTTTTATTCCAAAAGTTTTGAATATTAAACTTTATCAATCATTATTGGAAAATTCAGCAAGTGAACATTCAGCAAGAATGTCAGCTATGAAACAAGCCAATGATAATGCAGCAGATATGGTTAAAAGATTAACAGTAGATTATAATAGAGAAAGACAAACAATGATTACGCAAGAATTGACTGAAATTGTAAGTGGTTCTCAAGCATTAAAATAAGAACATAATTGTAAAGGAGGTTAAATAGTGGCTAATATAGGAAAACTAGTTCAAGTTATCGGACCAGTTATAGATGTAAAATTTGAAAACGAGTTACCTGATATTTATAATGCCTTAGAGTTAACTAATGAAGATGGAACAAAATTAGTAGCAGAAGTTCATTCTCATAATGGAAACGGAATTGTAAGAGCAGTTGCGATGTCAGGGACAGATGGTTTGAAAAGAGGACTAGATGTAGTAGATACTGGTAAACCAATTCAAGTACCAGTAGGAAGACCGACATTAGGAAGAATATTTAACGTATTAGGAGAAACAGTTGATGAAGGTGAAGCTTTAGGAGCAGATGTTACTAGAAATCCAATTCATAGAGAAGCACCATCATTCGATGAACAAGGAACAGATACAGAAATCTTGGAAACAGGAATTAAAGTAGTGGATTTATTAGCACCTTACTTAAAAGGTGGAAAAATTGGATTGTTTGGTGGAGCTGGAGTAGGTAAAACCGTATTGATTCAAGAATTAATTAATAATATTGCAAAAGGTCATGGAGGACTTTCGGTATTTGCGGGAGTTGGAGAAAGAACGAGAGAAGGTAGAGACCTTTATAACGAAATGACTGAAAGTGGAGTTATTAACAAAACAGCATTAGTGTATGGACAAATGAATGAACCACCTGGTGCAAGACTTAGAGTTGGATTAACAGCTTTGACAATGGCAGAATACTTCAGAGACAAAGAAGGACAAAATGTGTTGTTATTTATTGATAATATCTTTAGATTTACACAAGCTGGAGCGGAAGTATCAGCATTATTAGGAAGGGTTCCATCAGCAGTTGGATATCAACCCTAATTTGGCAACAGAAATGGGTGCTTTACAAGAAAGAATTACATCAACAAATACTGGATCAATTACATCAGTTCAAGCAGTATATGTACCAGCCGATGACTTGACTGACCCTGCACCAGCAACAACATTCGCACATTTGGATGCGACAACAGTATTATCAAGACAAATTGCATCACTTGGAATTTATCCAGCAGTTGATCCACTTGATTCAACATCAAGAATCTTGGAACCTGAAATTGTTGGAAATGAACATTATCAAGTTGCAAGAAATACTCAAAAAGTATTACAAAGATACAAAGAATTACAAGATATAATTGCAATTCTAGGTATGGATGAATTAGATGAAGAAGATAAATTAGTTGTTAATAGAGCAAGAAAAATTCAAAGATTCTTCTCACAACCATTCGCTGTAGCTGAACAATTTACTGGTATGAAAGGTAAATATGTTCCTTTAAGAGATACAATTAGAGGATTTAAAGAAATTCTTGATGGATTGCATGATGATTTACCAGAACAAGCTTTCTTATACGTTGGAACGATTGAAGAAGCTGTTGCAAAAGCAAGAGAGTTAATGGCTGAGTAAAGGAGATAATTATGGCAACAGAATTTATTGCAAAAGTAGTTACACCAGAAGGATTAGTTTTTGAGAAACCAGTAACATTTTTGAGAATTAGAACTGAAACAGGAGATATAGGAATATTAGCTAAACATATTAATTTTATTTCTCCAATTGGTTCAGGCGAAATGTTAGTCCGTGAAAAAGATAATAAAGAAACATCATATTTTTTAAACGGAGGTTTTTTAGAAGTTAGACAGGATAAAGTAGTTGTCCTTGGTGAAGAAGTTCTTGAAGCAGAAAAAGCAGATGCTATTAGAATGGCTAAAAAAGCTGCAATCGAAGCTTCAAAACGAAATAAAATACATGAAGAACAAGATATTTTAGGAACTAAGAAAAAAATTCAAAGTAATTTATTGAGAAAAATAAAAATCCATATTATTTATGTGATTTTGGATACTTTATCAATGGATGGAGCTATTTCTATTTTAGCTCCATACTTAATAGGTTAAATAAATATTTGAAAAAAATGTTTGGAAAAGTAATTAGAGCAGTCTTTAGTACAAAAAAATTCCAATTAGAAAAAAACTTAAAATATAATTCTTCTTATAGTTATATTTACAGAGATTTAATTTTATATAAATTAATTTTCATATAAAAAAATAAGTTTTTACATAAAAATTTGACTTTGTAAATATTTATGATATACTTTAAAGTATAGAGTATGAAAAGACATATAAAAAAATTAAAATTGGAGGCTTTTAAATGAGTAAAATGAAAAAAATTGTCAAAGAAAAAAACAGAACCTGTAGCAGAACATATAGCAAAAAAAGTGAGTACTGAAGAAGATAAAAAAAGTTTTTTTGTTAAAGATTTGAAAAAAAGAGGAAACATTAATGAAAGAAAAAAATCAAAAAGAATCAAAAATCAGAAGAAAAAGCAAAAAGGAATCAAAGTAAGAAAAATCTCCAAGAGCTTCTTATTATAGAAACTATCCAAACAAAAAAATTAATAAGAATTTTAAATAGAAGAATAAGAAAATTTAGAGCTTTAAGTTTTAAATATAGAGATATAAATACTGAAGAAATTGAAAAAAAGATTAGTTGAAACTGAAATAAATAAATCTAAATTTGTTAGAGGATCTGAGCATGTTGGAGTATCAAATAAAGAAGATATTTATTTCGATAAAGCATTCTTGCCAAGTGCTTATTTTTGTAGATGAAGCAGTGCTTATGCCTAAAAAATCCAACTACATTGTATGTATATTGGGAAATAAGAGAAGAAACATTTAATAGATTGGCACAAAAATAATCATGTTATAGATAATATTATTATAAAATTATTTAAGGATGGACATGAATATAGAAAAAAATTGTAAGACATGAAAGAGTAGGTTCACATTATATACTTGATGTTGACACAAGTAAAGATTATGAAGTATTTATAGGGTATGAAGATGCTTATGGAAATTTTGCAGAAGTTGCACATTCAGAAAAAAAGTAATTGCACCATCTGATAAATTATCAAATAACTTTGATTTGTTGTGGGGAACAGTGAAAGAGGATAAAAAATACAAATCAAGTAATTAAATACATAAATACACCTACATTAAGTGATGAAAATAAAGAATTCTATGAATTATCTGAACAAATGGATAAATTTGGTAAAAAAATTATCGGAATCAGATTATGAAGAATTTACTATTGAAGTATTAAGAAGATTAAGAAAAATAGGAGCTTCAGAAAGTATTTTTAGAAATAGAAACTGATAAAGTTAGAACAAAACCAGATAGATTGTTAATGACAGGTGTAAGAAGTTCGTAATAATTTTTTTATGAAAAAAATAAAAATAGGAAATTAAAATTTAGATAAATATTAATAAAAACCTATGTAGCAGAAGTTTTAGTACATAAATTTAGAGAGGTAATAATGAAAAATAGTTGTTTATGGTGCTGGAGTTATGGCACAATATGTGAAAGATTCAATTATAAGTTCAAATAATGAGTTTGTTGGATTTGTTGATCCATTAGGAAATGGAGATTTCAAAAAAATTAAGTGGAGAAAATGTAGATTATGATGCGATTATTGATTTTTTTCACATTTTACTTTAATTGATGATGTTCTAGAAGCGGCTGTTTCAAAAAAATGTACCTGTAGTTATAGCAACAACAGGACATACACCAGAACAGTTGAAAAAAATAGAAGATGCATCAAAAAAAATACCATTGATTAAAGCGACAAATACCTCACTAGGAGTAACTGTTTTAAACGAAATAGTAGCTTATGCAACAAAATTATTGAGTGATTTCGATATTGAAATAGTTGAAAAGCATCATAATAGAAAAAAATTGATGCACCAAGTGGAACAGCAAATACGTTGTTAGAAGTGGTAGAAAAAGAATTTAGATGGAGATTACAGAGTCGTTTACGGAAGAGAAGGAGAAAGTAAAAAGACAACCTAAAGAAATTGGAGTTCATTCTATAAGAGGTGGAAATATTGTAGGTGAACATACTGTGATTTACGCAAAAAATGATGAAATTATAGAAATAAAACATGAAGCTTTGTCAAGAAAAATGTTTTCAGACGGAGCTGTAAAAGCTATTCTTTATTTAAAAAGGTAAACCAGCTGGAAGTTATGAAATGAAAGATGTTTTAGGGATAAATAAATAGATTATTGAATACTAAAAAAATAGGAGATGAAAATGACAGAATTAGAAAGATCAAAAGAGATTATACAATTTATAGCAAATGCTGAAAAAAACTACACCAGTTGAATTGTATACAGATGAAGAAATAAAAGAGACTCATTCTTGTAAAGTTATAGGAAAAAGATGGATTGAAAATAGTATTTGGAGATTGGCAAAATGTTGAAAAAAAGTTATAAAAAGATAATAACTTAACAAATTACTATTTAAAAAAATGATAGAAGAAATTCAGGAGTTCCTATGCTTGATATTAAAAATATTAATGCAAGAATTGAGCCAGGAGTTTATATCAGAGATAAAGTTTCAATCGGAGATAGAGCAGTTATCATGATGGGAGCTGTTATCAATATTGGTGCTGAAATTGGTGAAGGGACAATGATTGATATGAACGTTGTTCTTGGTGGAAGAGCTAAAGTTGGTAAAAACTGTCATATTGGAGCTGGAGCAGTGTTAGCGGGAGTTATTGAGCCACCTTCAGCAGATCCTGTAGTAGTTGAAGACAACGTTGTTATCGGAGCAAATGCAGTTGTTTTAGAGGGAGTTAGAGTTGGGAAAGGTTCAGTTGTGGCAGCAGGAGCGGTGGTTACTGAAAATGTACCAGAAAATGTAGTTGTAGCGGGAACACCAGCTAAAATTATTAAAAATGTAGATGATAAAACAGCATCTAAAAACAGAATTAGTTGAAGAATTGAGAAAAATAATAGAGAGTTTAAATAGTTGATTTTTACTACCTTTAAGGAATTTACAAAAGGTTTTAGTGCAGTTTTAGAAAGTTATTTCTAAGGTTTGTGTGATAGAATAACTCAATTCGTTAAAAAAATAATAAAAAAATTAAAAAAATAAGAGGAGAAATATTTTTCGATATTATATAAATATTTGTGATTTAGTTTACTTAATTTATTAAGTAAAAAAAGATTATGAAGTATTTTATTATAAAAAGAGAATATTAGTTTAGGAGGAAAAATGAAAAAAATTATTACTAGTGGGAGCATTATTAGGAGCAAGTGCGTTATCTTTTGCAGATGCAAAAAAGTGATTATCAAAATGCAGAAAAATTTAGCAAAAAGGTAATAAAAGTTGAACAAGCAGTAAAAAGTATTAGAAAAAGTAGTAAATTCAGGAGATGCAACTTATGTAACAAAAAGCTAATTTCCAATTAGGAGCATATTACTTAGGAAAAAAATAATATACCTACAGCTAAAAAAATATTTATTATCAGCTTGGAATGATGGAAAAACTGTTACAGAAGATACTGTAGAAGCTGCAAGATTATTATACTTAATCAGTCTTCAAGAAAAAAATATTAAAGGAGCAGAAAATTATATTTCTTGGGCAGATGAAAAAAACTCAAGGAGCAGATGGAGATTTAGCTTCAAGTTTAATTATCTTCTATTTTGAAAAATGGAATGCAATCAAAAGGTCAAGCAAGATATAATAAAAGCAATGTCATCTTCAAATGTAGATTACAAAGCATATATAAATTATAATGTTGGTCAATATTATTTAGGAAAAAAATAATCTTCCAAATGCTAAAAAAATACTTTAAAAGATTCATATAGCAGTGCATCGAAAAGAAGCTAAATTACCAGCAGGATACCTTCTTGCACAAATAGCATTAGCTGAAAAAAATAACGCAGATGCGGAAAAATATTTAACTGAAATGAATACAATTACAAGTGGAAAAAATGCACAAATTTTAGGAATGTTAGGTTCACATTACTTACAAACAAATAACTTAACAAAAGCTGAAGACTACTTGAAAAAAGCAGCAGCAGCAGATCCTAAGAGCAATGATGCAAATATCTTATTGTTAGCAATTTATGAATCAAAAAATGATACAGCAAATGCTACTTCAATCTACAATAAATTGAAAGCAAAAGCGCCTACAACAGTAAATAAAGAATTAGGAATTTTCTATGCAGGATTAGGAAGTCCTCAATTAGCTGAAAAATACTTACAAAAAGCTATTACTGAAAATAAAGATAACCAAGCTAAAGCAATGTTAGGACAATTATATGCTCAAATGGGTAAAAAAGCTGAAGCAGTTAAATTATTAAAAGAAGCAGTTGCAGCTAAAGTACAAGGAGCAGACCAAATCTTGAAACAAGTAGAAGCTATGAAATAGTTATAAATAGGACTAATATTTAAATATTATAAATAAAGATGTGAATTTATTTTATTATATAAAATGGTAATTAATAAATTCATATCTTTTTATTTTTTTGAAAAATTTTTTTGGTATAATATAGGAGAAATATTTGTAGGAATAAATTATTTTTTTATAAATTGATATTGAAAAAAATTGAGAGGAATTGTACGTGATGTTACAATTTATAAGAATTAAAAAAAGTATGAATTTTTAAAGAGAAATTTGATTTTTACAGATATGAAAAAAATTACGAAAGGAGAGAGGGAATAAATTGAGGGAAATTTTTAAGAAATTTGAGAATTTGAAGATTTAAAAAAATTTTTGTAATAAAGAGAATTGAAATAAAATTAGAAAAGGAGAGAGGTTATGGCTAGAAAAAAAGCAGATGATAAAGATATGTCAGATAAAAGTAAAGTTTTAGATTTGGCGTTGAAGCAGATACAAAAAGAATATGGTGAAGGTTCGATAATGAAACTTGGGGAAAACCAAAAAATGAATATTAGAGCTATTTCGACAGGAAGTTTGAATTTGGATATAGCTTTGGGAATTGGTGGAGTTCCAAGAGGTAGAATTATTGAAATTTATGGGGCTGAATCATCAGGGAAAACGACTTTGGCGTTACATATTATCGCAGAGGCACAAAAAGAAGGTGGAATTGTAGGATTTATTGATGCGGAACATGCATTGGATCCAGTTTATGCAAAGGCTTTGGGAGTGAATATTGATGAATTGTTGATTTCACAACCAGATACAGGGGAACAGGCTTTAGAGATTGCGGATATGCTTGTTAGAAGTGGAGCTATGGATGTAATTGTTGTCGATTCAGTAGCGGCGTTGGTTCCAAAAGCTGAAATTGAAGGAGAAATGGGAGATCAGCAAATGGGATTACAAGCTAGATTGATGTCAAAAGCGTTGAGAAAATTGACTGGAAGCATTTCAAAATCAAATACGGTAATGATTTTCATAAACCAAATTAGAGAAAAAATTGGTGGATTTTCATTTGTTCCAGGTGTTCAAACTACAACATCAGGTGGTAGAGCGTTGAAATTCTTCTCTACAGTAAGAATGGAAGTTAAAAGAGTAGGTTCTGTAAAACAATCTGATGAAGTAATTGGAAGTGAAGTTTTAGTTAAAGTAACGAAGAATAAAGTTGCACCGCCATTTAAAGAAGCTAGATTTAATATAATGTATGGAACTGGAATTTCTCGTATTGGAGAAGTTTTGGATGCGGCGATAGATTTAGGAATTGCGGCTAAAAGTGGAGCTTGGTTCAGTTATGGAGATGAAAGACTTGGACAAGGTAGAGTAAACGTTGAAAAAATGTTGCAAGAGAATAAAGAATTGTATGGAAGATTGGAAAAAGAAGTTCTTGAAGCGATAAGACCAAAATCAGATGTTCTTGAAGAAGAAGTTAAAGTAGAAGTATCAGAAACACCAGAAGAAGCGCAATCAGAAAGAAAGTAAATGAAGATAATTAAAAAAATTCAAAGAAATAAATTGTATTTGGATAATGAGGAAATAATGGATGTAAGTCCGTTAATAAGGCAGAAGTATAATTTGAAAGTGAATGATGATATTGAAAGCCTCTATGATGACATTTCATATGAGGCTTCTCTTGAAAAAAAGGGATATTTATAATTTCTTTTGAAGGATAGGACAAAGAAAGAACTTCAGACAAAAATTAAATGAAAAAAATATTTTAATACAAAAAAATGGTTCAAAAAGCTGTACAAAAAAATTGGAAGAACTTGGATACATTAACGATCTAGATTATACCATAAGCTATATTAATAATAGAAAATATGGAAAAAAATAGAATTTCATATAATTTATTTCAAAAAAAGGTATAAACAGAGAGACGATTGATAAAGCCTATAATATAATCGAAGAGGAAATGGAAAAAAATATTGAAGATAGAAAATTGGAAAAAGGCGATACTGAAGCATAGAAAAAAACTTTTGGTCAATGATGAGGAAAAAGGATACAAGTTTAGAAGGGAAAATGAAAAAGGTTAAAAGAGGAACAAAAAGTGATTCAAAGTCTTGCAAGACAAGGATTTGAGATAGAAAAAAATTTTTTTCAAAAACTAAAGGAATTTAAGGAAAGTGGTTTTGAAGAATAAAAATAAGAAAGAAGGTAGGAAAATGAGAACGATATTTTATCATATTATACTTTGTGGAACATTTATTTTCGGACTGTTTTCTAGATATCCGTACTTGTGGTTTCATAAAGATCCTGAAAAAAGATATAGATTTGTAACAAAAACTAATAAAATTTGGGGAAGACATATTTTATGGGGAGCTGCGAGTAAAGTTAACGTGATTTACAAAAGTGAAGCAGTAAAAAAGGAAGTTGAGAAAATTAGAGATACGAGAGAAGCTATTGTTTTGATTTCGAATCATCAAAGTAATACGGATATTCCTGTTTTATCTGCATATTTACCAATTGATTTTTCATTTATTGCAAAAAAAGAAATGAGAAAATGGCCATTAATTGGGTATTGGATGAAGTGTCAGGATTGTATCTTTTTGGATAGAAAAAATCCGCGTCAAGGAATGAAAGATATGAAAGAGGCAGAGAAAAAAATTGCAAATGGACATTCATTCGTGATTTTTCCTGAGGGGACAAGAAGTGAAGATGGAAAAGTTGGAGAATTTAAAAAGGGAAGTTTTTAAATTAGCATTGGATTCTAATGCGAGAATATTGCCTGTAACTTTGATTGGGACTTATGATATTCAAAAAAAATCTAGCTTGAAAGTTACGCCTAATAAGAATGTGAAAATGGTTGTGGATATGCCGATTAATTTGGATGAGTTGTCGAGGGAAGACAAAAAGAATATTCATAGCTATGTAAATAATATAATAAAAAGAAAATTTTGAAAAAAATATAAATAAAACTTTTGTGACTGTTACAATATAAAGTTAGTGAGATATAAATAATATTAAATCTGTAAAAATATATTTTATTAAAAAAATAAGAAATTAGAAATATGAAGGGAGAAAAATCATGAAAATATTTCTTGCAACTAAAAATAAGGGAAAAATTGAGGATTTTAAAAAGTTGACAGAGGACATGGATATTGAAGTTGTGACGATTTTGGATAATATTGATATACCTGATGTTGTGGAAGATGGAGATACTTTTGAGAAAAATTCTGCGAAGAAGGCTCTTGAGATTGCGAAATATACTGGGATTGTGACAGTTTCAGATGATTCAGGGTTGTGTGTAGACTATTTGAATGGTGCTCCTGGGGTTTATTCTGCTAGATATTCAGGAGAAAATGCGACTGATGAGAGTAATATGGATAAATTATTGGAAGATTTGAAAGATGTTAAGAAAGAAGATAGAAAAGCTCATTTTGTTTCAGTTGTGACAATTGCGTATCCCAATGGGGAGTATCAGTCTTTTAGAGGAGAAGTAGAAGGAGAAATTCTTTTTGAAAGACAAGGAAATAATGGATTTGGATATAATCCGATATTTTATTCGAAAGAACTTGGGAAATCTTTTGGAATGGCAACAATGGATGAGAGAGTGAGTGTTAGCCATAGAGGAAGAGCTTTTAGGAAGTTGAAAGAAGAAGTGCTAGATAAACTGTCTTAATTTTTTTATTAATAAGTTAGCATAGGTTAGTTTCTGTGAAAAAAATGGAGATTGACCTTTTTATTAATATAAGTATTATTTTTGAGATAAAGTAGAGAAAAAAATTTTTAAAAAGGAATGAAAAAAAGGCATAAATATTTTTTTGGTAAAAAAATTATTGTTTTTTTCATTTTTTTCATAGTATACTAGGATTGAGATAAGGAGAGGAGATAAAAAGCATATCGAAGAAATATAAGAATCAAAACTTTTCGATTATAAACAAAATTTTCATAATTATAGGAAGGATTCAATCAAAAAAATTAAATAAAAAAATTGTTTAGTGGTTTAAACCTTGATTTTAAATTAAATTTAAAGAAGGGTTTACATTTTATGGTTTTAAGGCATATCTAGTGAACTACTCCCGCTTTTAGAAGCGGGAGCTTCTTGGGAAGTACCTGCTTTTGCTAGCCAAATATATTTACCAAGCTCTTCGGACAGTCCCTGCCCTGTTTTTTTATTTCCTAATATTTCAACATTGCTTTTCCAATGTTTTTTATATTCAATGCCGCATTGTAATCTCTATCAATTTCAATCCCACAGCACTCACATTTGTAGTTTCTTTCTGATAATTTCAGTTCCTCTTTAACGTTTCCACATTTACTGCAAGTTTTCGACGATGGAAACCACTTATCTATCTTCAAAAATTGCTTTCCTAAAAACATCAGTTTATACTCAAGCATCCTCAAAAACATTCCCCATCCATTATCTCCTACACTTTTTCCAAAATTTAATGCCTGGCTCATCCCTTTCATATTCAAATCCTCAACAACCACAGCATTGTATTCTTCAGACAATTTTTTCGATAATTTATGCAAAAAATCTCTTCGACAATTTTTAATATACTCATGCAATCTTGATATTTTCGCTTTTTGCTTATACCAATTTTTAGAAAATTTCACTTTTTCTCGATAATGATTTCTGTAATTTTTTTCAATTTTTTTCTCCAACATCCTAAAAATATCTTGGATAATCAGCCTTTGATTTTTCAGAACTGACAAATAATTCAGACATTGAAAAAAATCAAGCCCAATTACTTTTATCATTATTACTAGCTACTTTTTGAATTTCTTTTTCAAATTCCGTCAAAACAGAAACATAATAATTTCCATTACTGTTTGTCAATGTTACCGACTTTATTCTATAATTCTTTGGTATTTCTCTATGATATTTCAATTTTACTTTTTCAATTTCGGCAAAAATCAAATATTTGTTTTCCTCAATTCGTATCGAATTATTCACACAATTTGTCGTGTAACTTTTTAACATTATTCTTTTTAGATTTGAATCTTGGAAATTTTGCCTCTTTTGAAAGAAATTCGTAAACGATCGTTTTACATTCAATTGAGCATTTGAAAGTGCCAAACTGTCTACTTCTTTTTAAAAAATTGGTTTTCACTTTTTCAAACTAGCAGGTGTAATTATTTTTATTTTTTTCCAGTTTCTTCATAAAATTTATTCGCAGTATACAAAAATCGTATTGTAAATAAAACGAACACATCCAAAAAGTCTTGTTTATCAACAATTCTTGATCTTTATTTGGATAAATTCTATATTTGAATGCCAAATTATATTTCATAAAAATTACACCTCCTTTTGATTTTTGAATATTATTTTTTTAATTATTTCTTTAGAGATTTTATCATTATTTATACAAAAAAATTGTATCATAAGAGTATCCTTTTTCAATTTTTTTACAAAAAAAGCAATTCATCTCCCACTTATAGAAGTTGGAGACTTCTTGCTATCTTTTTGTTAAATTATTAGTGATTTTTTTATTCCGAATGAGGAATATGAGGTGATAAAAAAATGTCAAATAATTTAAAACAATTGTCAAAAAGATTTGAAGGCTTTTTGCAAAAAAAGATGTAAAGATTTCGATATACAGAACAAGCACTACTCGCATTTTTTTGTTAACTGGAATACTTGCATTTTCTGAAATAGCTGGAGCACCGACTACGGTTGCGATTAAAAAAATCAAAGGCAAGAAATAAACGCATCAATAAGCGATATTCATCGTGAATTTAAAAAAAGCAAGAACAGAAAATGATAAATTAATAAAAAGATTACAACTTAGAATTGATTAAATTAATGGAGCAAGGAGATCATGTAGTTAAATCTCCATGGAGTTCTTGGCAATATGCAGCTAATGGATTTTATAACGATTAGCAAGGTCGATATAAAGGTCGTGGGGATAAAGAGGAAAAATATCCGTATGAAGGAATATTTAAGAGAAGTGAAGATCCTTATGAAAGAAATATATCATTGGATAGTAAAAAAATATTCAACATTATCAAATTCATTTGATTCAAAAATCAGCATCGAGTAATAGAAGAGAATTAATAAAAAAATACGGAATAGCTAGTACAGAACCGGTAAGAGAACCAATAGTAGCTTTTGATGTAAATGCATCAATTCATCCGAGAAATATTAACAAATCAGCAATTGTGATAGCAAGTAAAACTGCAATTACACCAGAAGTGCCTGAAGCAATTAAATTTACACCTCCTAAGCCGGTTATTAGTATTCCAACTTTACCAGATTTACCTGATCCACCTACATTTAATATACAATTAGGATCATTTTGTAATTATATGACCCTAACTGTAATGCAAGAGCTGATGACGGTGGTCCGTATACAGGAACAGGAGCAGGAACACCTTATTCTTTTAGTCATTTAACAAATCAAACTGTAACATCTGCTGATTTATCTGGGGGACCAGCAGTCAGATATGCATGGCAAAATGTTGATTCACCATTATTAAAAGTATATTTTGATTATGGTCTTGTATTCCAAACAGGAATTTCACATGTAGCAGCAGCAGGAGGAGGCGGAACATTAACTTTAAATGCACCATTAACAATTGATTCAATAAGAGGTTCTATAACAGATCCAAATGCTTCTGTACGAACATGGAATAATCAGGTGTTTTTAGTTGGAGGTTCTAGAGTGGCGACTTTAGATAATGGAACAAATGCAAAAATTCTTAATAATAATAAGATCGATTTAGTTGGGCCACTTGTAATCGGATTTGAAATGCAGTCAGATACAAATAATTCTAGATATGGTATTGTACAAGGAACAAGAGAAGTTGAAAAATGCGAATATAATAACAGATAGTTCAGAAACCTCAAATAATGACTTAAATACAATTTTTGCTACAAATCCAAATGGAGTAACATTAAATTTGGCACCTAAATTAGGTGGAGGAAGTATAGTTGTAAAAAAAGAAAAAATGGATATACCGGCTATAAAATAGGACTAATCTTAACTTTTGAAAATAACGATAATTATCCTACGAGTAAATATATATTAAAAAAATAGTGGAAAAAAATTGATTTTGGTGGTGAAAAAAATCAATAGGAATACAAATATATGCACCAGGTTCACCTTCTAATGTTGAAGTATCAAATAGTGGTATAGGAACTAATGGAATATATATGGGTGGGATTGAAAGCTATGGAATGAAATGGTCATCACGAGTTTCGGATAGTAGTATAATGGAGAATACGGGAACTATTGAAATATCTGGAGATGCAGGATTAGATACGGATGGAGTAACTCTATTAAATTCATTATCATCAGGAATTGCTGTTATAGAAAATTCTCCTAATGATAAAATAAGGGCATACAGTGGAAAAGTCAAAAAAATAATGGGATAATTAATGTTTCTGGTGGTAAAGGTAACACAGGTATGGTTCTTGTTGTAAATGCTACAGACGATATAACGAATGATACAAATGGAACAATAAATGTTAGTAGTACAACTGGAAAACAAAATATTGCTATGAGAGTAGATAAAGGAAGTATACCAACTGATGCTCCTGGAACACCAAAAGCAATAAATAGTGGAACAATTAATTTAGATGGAGATTCATCAATAGGAATGGTTGGAACTAAAGCTGATGTTATAAATAATGCTGGTAAAACAATAGGAACCACAACAGGAAAAACAATAGTAAATGGAATTGGAATGGCAACTAGTGGTGGAGATCTTCAAAATTCTGGAACAATTAATTTAAAAGGAATAACAGGGACTACTGCTTCAACTAATGTTGGTGTATATATGGAAAAAAATGGAACTAATGATCCTACGGGTACATTAGCTTCAACAAGTAATATTACTGTAGAAGGAAATAATTCGACAGGCGTATTAGTAAAAAATGGAACATTAAATTATGGTGGAGATACTTTGGCTAAAGGATTAGGAGTTACTGGATTAATTGTTGGAGATAACGGAACTAATACAGCAGTTGTAACTTCTAAAAATACAGGAAAAATAATAGTAAAAGATGGTACTAATTCTGCTGGAGTATTTACATATACAGAACCATCAGGAGCTGTAAAAAAAGGTTCGTACGGTATTATTGTAGGAAAAGGATCTAAATTTTTAGGAGATACAAGTGGAGGAACTCCAATATATACAGAAGTAGACGTTAATGTAAAAGAACCTGAATCAATCGGATTATACGCAGGAGAAAACTGCAATTTTAGAAGTCGGAAAACATACGGTAAAAGCTGATGAAGGTGCGGTAAACTATGATGCAGATAAAGGTACTATTAGATTAAAAGGTGTAGGCGATGCTACAACAGGTCAAAAATCATTGTTATTCTATCTTGGGGATAATGGTACAGGTAAAGTTTATATAGATGGAACAATGACAGCTAAAATTGAAGGTGGAGCTAATCCTAATTTGAGAGGAACAGCATTTTATTATGTAGGAACTGGAAGTAGTCCTTTTGGAGCGACTGAAATTGGAAACTGGGCAAAAAATAATTTTGGAGATGGAACAACTTCGACTTTAGGGACATTTGACATTAGACATGGAAGCTGATTCTAGATTATTTATCGCACAAGGTGTTGGAATGAATTTATCTGATACTACAGGAGACACTGTTTCGACTGCAACAGGTGTTCATTTTACTCCTACGAGTACTAATTACAAGACATTTATGTTGTATCGAAGCCAATTAACAATTAATCAAGATGTAAACTTGGATAATAGTACAGATGCGTATAATCAACTTGAAATTTCAAATTCATCAATAACAAATGCTAATACGAAGACAATAACAGGAACTGCTAATAAACAAGTTGCAATGGCTCAAGAAAATAATAGAATATATCCTAGAAGTGATGTTATATTATCAAATGAAGGTAAAATTAATTTAAGTGGTACAGAATCTACAGGAATTTATGGAAAATATGCAGAGTTGTATAATAAATCGAATGGTGAAATAACAATGGGTGATAAATCAACTGCGATTTATGGACTTGATGATTCAATAGTAGAAAATAGAGGTAAAATTACAATTGGTTCTAATTCAACAGGATTGTATTCAGAAGGATCTACTAGCCAAGGTATAAAAAATTCTGGAATTATAGAAACTTCTGGAAATGACTCAGTTGCAATTTCCTATAAACCGGATGCGACACTTGGTGCGGGAGTTGTTGTAGAAAATACAGGAACAATTAATTTATTAGGCGATAGAAATACAGGAATTTATGCGACTGGAACACCAGGATATACAGCTAAAAATAGTGGAACAATAACATTGGGAGATTCTGCAACAATTAGTAGTCCTAATGTTGGACTTTACACAGATCACAATGCTGTAACTCTTGAAAATACAGGAACAATCAATTCAGGAAAAAATACAATTGGAATTTATGGTTATGGAGTAAATAATTCTGGAGATTTGAATGTTGGAGATGCAGCAGTTGGTATTTATTCACAAAATGGCAATGTTAATTTGACAGGTGGAACTATTACGACTGGAACAGATGAAGCGGTTGGAGTTTATACAGTTGGAAATTCACAAGTTATTACAAATAATGGAACAAACTTTAATTTTGGAGATAATTCGTTTGGATTTGTAAATGTAGGAAGTGGAAATACGATAGCTTCAAATATTTCAAATGTTGGACTTGGAAATAAAGATGTCTATATTTATTCAAATGATACAGCAGGAACTGTAACAAATAATACAAATATTTCTTCTAGTGGACAAGAAAACTATGGAATTTATTCAGCAGGAATCGTAACGAATAATGGAGATATTGATTTATCAGGAATAGGAAGTGTTGCAGTTTATAGTGTTAAAAGTGGAACAGCCACAAATACAGGAACAATAAAAGTAGGAGCTTCAGATACTGTAAATGATTTATTCTCAATTGGTATGGGTGCTGGATATGGTACAACTGACACAGGAAATGTAATAAATAATGGAACAATTATTGTAAATGGAAAAAATAGTATAGGAATGTATGCAAGTGGAGCAGGAAGTACAGCTACAAATAATAATAATATTGTATTGAACGCAGATAATACAACAGGTATTTATGCAGATGAAGGAGCAACAGCTGTTAACACAGGAACAATAACAAGTTCTGGAACACATTCGAATGTAGTAGGAGTTTACTTAGGAAGAAATTCTACGCTTAATAATACAGGAGTTATTAATATCAATGGAGCAAATGGAGTTGGAGTTTACTTAAAGGGAGGAACAATAGCTAACTACGGTACTATCACTGTAAATGGAAGTAACGATCGTTCTAAGACAATATTCAAATTTACAACGCCTCCGACAGGAAAATCAATGGGTAGTGCTGCAATAAATGCACCAGCAAGAGCTCAAACAGCAACTGTTACAATAAATGGAATTTTACAAACACCAGTAGTTATAAATACATTCGCACAAAATCCGATAGAAGTTTCAGCATCAAGCATTGGTTTGTATGTAAACACTTCTGGAAAAGATTATACAAATTCAATAACAGGATTAGGAAATTTAACTACAGAAGCTGATTTAATTATTGGTACAGAAGCTACTCAAATGACAAATAGTAAATCAATTTTGATTAAAGATCCTAGAATGTTAGCTCCTTATAATGATGTAATTAAGACAAGTGGAGTTACAAAATGGAATATTTATTCTGGAGGTTTAAACTGGTTAGCAACACCAACATTGAATCCAAGTGATGGAACAATGACAAGTATTTATATGGTTAAAGTTCCATATACAGATTGGGCAGGAAAAGAAACAACCCCTGTAAATAGTACAGACACATACAACTTCTTAGATGGATTAGAACAAAGATACGGAGTTGAATGGTACGGCGATAGAGGTGAAAGAGAACGAGAATTATTCAGTAAATTGAATAATATTGGTAATAATGAAGAAGTTTTATTCTATCAAGCGACAGACGAAATGATGGGACACCAATATGGAAATTTACAACAAAGAATCAACGAAACTGGAAACTTGTTAGACAAAAGAATTTAAATATATGCGTAACGAATGGAGAAATCCTTCTAAACAAAATAATAAGATTAAAGTATTTGGTATGAGAAATGAATACAATACAGATACAGCAGGAATTATTGACTATACAAGTAATGCTTATGGAGTGGCTTATGTTCATGAAGATGAAGCCATTAAGTTAGGACATTCTAAAGGTTGGTATGCTGGAATAGTTAATAATAGATTTAGATTTAAAAGATATTGGTAAATCTAGAGAAAAATCAAACTATGTTGAAAGCTGGAATATTTAAGACAGTTTCGCCATATACAGATTATAACGGTTCATTGAGATGGACTATTGGTGCAGATGCATTTATTGGTAGAAATGAAATGAAACGTAGATTCTTAGTTGTAGATGATATATTTAATGCTAAAGGCGATTTCAATTCATATGGAGTTGCGTTGAAAACAGATTTAGGCTATGATATTAGATTATCTGAAAGAACGCATTTGAGACCATATGGAGCTTTGAAGATGGAATATGGAAGATTTAGCAGTATTAAAGAAGACACTGGTGAAATTAGATTAGAAGTAGATGGAAATGATTACTTCTCAGTTAAACCAGAAGTTGGAGTAGAATTTAAGTATGTTCAAACCAATGGCAGTTAGAACGCAATTATCTATTGGATTGGCAGCTGCTTATGAAAATGAATTAGGAAGAGTGGCAAATGGTAAGAATAAGGCTAGAGTGAGATATACAAATGCTGACTGGTTTGGAATAAGAGGCGAAAAAGACGATAGAAGAGGAAATGCTAAGTTTGACTTGAATATTGGTATAGATAATACTAGATTTGGAGTAACAATAAATGCTGGATACGACACTAAAGGAGAAAATATCAGAGGTGGATTAGGATTCAGAGCAATTTACTAAAAAAATGGTTTTTAAATTATTAGTCATTTTATATAAAACCCCTTAAAAAAAGTGCACCATAATCTTATAATTTAAGATTGAGAGTGCACTTTTTATTTGATAAAATTTTTAAAATGAAAATTACAGTTTTTCGATTGCTTCTTCAATTCCAATTGCGTATGAGGCAGGTGAAAATTCAGTGATATCATATTTAGCCAAACCATTTACAAAATAAGGGTCGTTTTTGAAGATATCTTCTAATTCCTCTCTTGTAACGTTGTGGGCGATGATAACTGCTCCATCCACAGGATTTTTACGTCCTAACATAATAAATTTACCAGCTAAAACGTAATTATTAATAAATGCTAAATGATCCCTCTTTTTTTCATTAATTTCTTCTAAAGATTTTAAGTAAGTCGAAATCACAACAAACATTTTTTTCATGAAATATCATCCTTTCAAAATGAGAATTTTATTTTACAAAATGAAATATTTTATAAAAATATATTTTGAAAAATATTATACCATAACTAAAAAAATTAATACCAACCTCTGAATTTCATAGCTTTTTTTCGATTCTTCTAATACTTGACATGTATGCAGCATTTCTTAAATCTACTTTAAATTCATCAGCAATTGACCAAACATCTTTAAAAGCATTTGATAAAACTGTATCTTCTTTTTCTTGAACTTCGTCAAATGACCAGTAGTAACCTTGTAAGTTTTGAACCCATTCAAAGTAAGAAACTACAACTCCACCAGCATTTGCCAAGATATCAGGAATTACAACAATTCCTTTTTTGTATAAAATTTCGTCAGCTTCAGGTGTTGTTGGACCGTTTGCTCCTTCTGTAATAACTTTTGCTTTGATTCTGTCAGCATTTTCTGAAGTTATTTGATTTTCCAACGCACATGGTGCCAATACATCTACTTCAAGTTCCAATAATTCTTCATTTGTAAAATCTTTTCCGTAACCTTTGTTTTCAACGATACGTCCGTTTTCCTCATAATCTTTAATAACAGCTTCCATATCGATACCATTTTCGTTATAAATTGCAACATCTGTATTTGAGAAAGCTACAATTTTTGCACCGTCTTTGTAAGCGTAATAAGCAGTGTAATAACCAACATTTCCAAATCCTTGAACTGCATAAGTAGCTCCTTTAACATCAATATTTAATTTATCTAATGCTTTTTTAGCAGCTAAGTGAACTCCATATCCAGTAGCTTCAGTTCTAGCTAAAGAACCTCCAAATTCTAAAGGTTTTCCAGTAAATACTCCTTTTGCTGAATGTCCAACAATTTTTTCATAACTGTCAACCATCCAAGACATGATTTGTCCCATTAGTGTTAACATCTGGAGCTGGAATATCAACTTTTTCTCCAATTAATGGTGAGATTGCTTCAGCAAAACCTCTAGAAATTCTTTCTAATTCAGCTTTTGAATATTTTTTAGGATCGATTGCCATACCACCTTTTCCACCACCATATGGAATTCCTGCAACTGAACATTTGAAAGTCATCCAAGTTGATAGGGCCTTAACTTCATCTTTTGTAACTGCTGGATGGAATCTCAAACCACCTTTAAATGGACCTACTGCATTATTATGTTGAGATCTGTATCCTGTAAATGTTTTAATTGTCCCATCATCTAATTTTACAGGGAATGATACTTCCAACACTCTCATAGGATTTTTTTAAAAATTTCGTACACAGCTGGATCTGTGTTTAATTTATCGCAAGCAGATTTTATTTGTTTTCTGAGCGATTTCAAATGGATTTAATGTTTCTAATGACATAATTTTATCTCCTTTGTTTTTTTAAATTTTTTTATTCACAAGTACTTTTATACTACAAAAATAATGTAAAAATCAAGCGTTTTTTTAAAGATATAAAAAAATAAGAATTCATATATTTTGTAAATGTTTGATTTTAAAATATTTTGATAAAAAAAGTATTTTACTTCATTAAAAAAAGAAAAAAATAATTAAAAAAATCGTAAAAATTTGCTATAATATAACATAAGATGAAATTTTGAAAGGAAAGAAATGATGAAAATAAGAAGAAAAAAATATTTTTTTAATATCGAGTATGATTTTTTTATGTCAGCAGTATCATATGGGAAAGATGTATTTGCAAATTATGGAGTAAGTTTTGGGAAAAATAAATTTGACACAAACTACGGTGATTGATAACAATGATTTTAAAAGAATTGATGGACAAACTTACCAAATAACAGGAAGTGGAAATTACAGAATAATGGATCAAGGAGGAAGACGTTTAAACGTTACATTAAATCAAGGAGTTCTTGATGGAGTGTATGAAGAATATTATGCAAATGGAAATCTTTATACAACAGGTAGATATGTAAACGGTAAAAAAAGAAGGAGAATGGACTGTTTATTCTGAAAATGGAAAAGTTTGGAAAAAATATCAATACAAAAACGATAATTTGAATGGTAGATATGTTTTCATATTATGGAAATACAGGAATGCAAGAAATTGTTGGAGATTATTTAGATGGAAAAAGCAACAGGAACATGGACTTATTATTTCCAAAAATGGTTCAATAGAAAAAAAGAGAAAATTATATAGATGGTAAGAAAAAAATGGGCTATTTACAGAATGGTACTCAAATGGAAATAAAAAAGTCAGAAATAAATTATGTAGATGGCGAAGTAAATGGGAAAGTAACTGTTTATTACTCAAATGGTAGAGTTTTCTATGAAGGGAATTTACAAGGAAACAGTGGTTCTATAAAAGGTTATTACACTGATGGATCGCTTGGATTTTCTGGAAATTTAACAAATAGAAAAAGAACAGGAACATGGACTTATTACACTAAATCAGGTTCTTCAAGAACTGTAAATTATTAGAAAAAAACAGTTAGGAGGGAAACAGCATTGTCTTATTCAGCTGTTCTCAAAAAGAGAAATTTTTAATAAAGAAATTAGCTAGTAAAGAAGAAAAAAATATGCAGAATTATTTGGGATTTTTAGTGCAAAAAAGTCTTTAAAAAAAAAGGGAATTCATTTTAGCACAGAAAATGTTTCGTTAGCAAAAAGAGTTTACTCTAATTTGAGAGATGTGACAAAAATGGATATACAAATAAAAATATCAAGTTGATAAAAAAATTAGGGACACATAAAAATTTATGAAGTTATTTCTTTTAGTAACTAAAAAAATTCTGAGAAAGAGTATAAGCATTTATTGAATAAAATGCTGTCATTAAAAAAACTTTTTGAGAAGAAAACAGAAGAACAACTTGCAGGAATAATAAGAGGTTTCTTTTTGAGTTGTGGTTATGTAAAATCACCTGAAAAAGGGTATGCGCTGGATTTTTTTGTAGATACGGAAGATTCGGCTACATATCTATATTATTTATTTAAAAAATATGAAAAAAAGAGGGTTTTTTTCAGACAGATAAAAAAATAAAAAGTTTGGTTTATTTGAGAAATTCTGAAGATATTTTGGATATAATATTTTTTTGATTGGAGGAGTTACTTTTTTTTGAGTTTGAAGAAGTGGTTGTGAATAAAGAGATTCGTAATAGAATTAATCGAAATATAAACTGGGAAATTGCTAATGAAACGAAAAAAATTATCAGCTTCAGAAAAACAAATAAAAATGATTAATTTTATTGAGGAAAAAAATTAGGATTAGAGAATTTGACAGATGTATTGAAGGAAACTGCATATTTGCGATTGGAAAATGGAGATTTATCGTTGCAAGAATTAGCAGATTTAATGGAAATTTCTAAATCAGGAATAAAAAAATAGATTTAGGAGATTGGAAACAGTTTATAAAAAGTTTAGTAGAAGAAAGTCAGAGTGAAAAATTAAATGAAAAATATTGTCTTTAATATATGGATTTATTGTTTTTGTGCGAAATAAACTTTATGATTGGAATATTTTGAAATCAAAAAAAGTCGATGGTGTGGAAGTCATTTGTATTGGAAATATTGTTGTGGGTGGTTCAGGGAAAACACCTGCAGTACAATATTTTTGTAAGAAATATTTGGCAGAAGGCAAGAAAGTTGGTATTTTGAGTAGAGGGTATAAAGGTAAAAGAGAGAATGATTTGCTTTTAGTGAGAGATGAAAGTGGAATACTTGCAAGTGCTTTAGAATCAGGTGATGAAGCATTTTTACATTCGTTAAGTTTGCCAGTTCCAGTGGTCGTTTGCAGTAATCGTTATGAAGGTGCAAAATATTTGAAGGAAAAATGTGGTGTGGAAGTTGTGATTATGGATGATGGCTTTCAACATAGAAAATTATTGAAGGATAAAAATATTGTATTAATTGATGCGACAAATCCGTTTGGTGGTGATAATTATTTGCCAAAAGGAAGATTGAGAGAATCAGTAAACGAGCTAAAAAGAGCTGATGAAATAATTATTACAAAAAAAGTAATTATGTCAATCCAGAAAATATAGAAAAAAATCAAGTCAAGAATTAAAAAAATATGGTAAAAAAATTTTTTTGTTGCAACTTTTGAAGGAGATTATTTTTATGATAATTTAGATAGAAAGTATAGTCTTGATGAAATAAAAAGATAAAAAAATATTGATTTTTTTCATCAATTGCTAATCCGAATGTTTTTTTACAATACTATAGAAAAAAATTGAGACCTGCTTCAATAAAAACAAGTAACATTTGATGATCATCATTCGTATACTGAAAGTGAAATTGAAAAATTTATCAAAAAGAAGCCAAGAAATACGATTATTTGTTGACGACGGAAAAAGATATTGTGAAAGTTAATAGAGAAATACCAAATTTGTTAGTTTTGAAAAATGAAATTTGATATTATTTAGTATTAGTTAGGAGGAAAAATTTGGAAAAAAATAAAGAAAGAATAGAAAAAAAGTTCGATATTTCAAGGTATAAACAGTTTTTCAGAATTTATTATTGAATACAAAAAAATCAATTTGAAAAGAGAAAATATTTTTTTCGATTGATGAGGATTTTAAAAATAAATTTTAAAAAAAGCCATCGTACGTATTGGAATTAGCTTATACTTATTTTAAAAAAATGAAAAATATTGAAAAAACTAGAATCGAAGAAGCTATAAAAAATGAGTTTTTTTGGATGTTTTTAAGGCAAAAGATAAAAAAATAAATAGATTGTCAAAAGTTGAAGAAAATAAATTATCAGAAAGTTTTTTTTAGAGCGATTTTAAATAAAGATTCTGTACATTCTGTAAAAATTAGGAAATGAATTATTTTATAAAAAAATAGTGAAAAAAATTATTTGAAATAATGTATAATTTTTTTCATTGATTTCGGCAGATGAAAATAAATTAATAAAAACTTTTTTTGCAGAAAAAAATGCTTGAAGAAATTGATAAAAAAATATAAAAAAATATTCAGAAAAAAATATGAATTTGTAGAGCAAATTTTGAAAAAAATGTTATAAATTATTTTGTGAAGTCTGATTCAAAAATTTATTAATTTTGATGATAGCAACGCAAAAGAATATTTTGAAAAAAACAATGTTAATGCACTTTATAAACAAATTTATAATAAATATTTTGATAAAAATTTTCAGAAAAAAATATGATATAAAAATCAAAAAAAGAATTTCAATTTGAAATTTTAGATGAAGAGAAAGAAAATTTATCAATTTCAGAAAAAAATTGTTATTTGAAAATATTTAAAAAAAGCTAGAAAAAAATCTAGATAGAAATTTTTTTGTTGTGTAAAAAAATTTGGAATAAATGATTATCATATGGTATAATAGCAACGATGATATATTCTTTGAATAGAGAGTGTAATTGATTAAGAAATAAATTATTAATAAATAAAAAATAAATTAAGGAAGGGAAAAAGATGTTAGAATTAAGATATATAAGAGAAAAATGTTGACAAAGTTAGAGAATATTTAAAAAAATAGAAATAGTGATTTTGATTTGGATTCTTTAATTAGATTAGATGAAGACAGAAGAAATATTTTACAAGAAGTAGAAGTATTGAAGAAAGAGAGAAATGAATCAAGTTCTTTAATTGGAAAAATATAAACAAGAAGGAAAAAGATGCGACAGAATTATTAAATAGAATGCAAGAAGTTAGTGCAAAAAATAAAAAGAGTTAGACCAAAAAAAGTAGCTGAAATTGAAGAAAAAAACAAAAAGTGTTAACTTATACTATTCCTAACAAATTACATGAATCAACTCCAATTGGAAACGACGAAGATGACAATGTTGAAATTAGAAAATGGGGAACTCCAAGAGAATTTGATTTTGAGCCAAAATCTCATGATGAATTGGGAGTTAATCTTGGAATTTTAGATTTTGAAAGAGGTGCAAAATTAGGTGGTTCAAGATTTACAGTTTATAAAAATGCAGCTGCTAGATTAGAAAGAGCGTTAATTGCTTTTATGATTGATATTCACACTCAAGAAGAGGATTTTGAAGAAATTTTTACACCACAGCTTGTAAAAAAAGAAATGATGGTTGGAACTGGACAACTTCCTAAATTTGCTGAAGATGCTTATAAAATCGAAGGAGAAGAAATGTATTTAATCCCAACAGCAGAAGTAACACTTACAAATTTACACAATGGAGAAATTTTAGACGAAGAAGAATTGCCTAAACATTATTGCGGATATACGGCTTGTTTTAGAAAAGAAGCTGGTTCAGGTGGACGTGATTTAAAAGGACTAATTCGTCAACATCAATTTAATAAAGTTGAAATGGTAAAAATTGTAAAACCTGAAACTTCTTATGATGAACTTGAATCAATGGTAAATAGTGCAGAAAAAATCTTACAAAAATTGAATTTACCATACAGAGTGATTTCACTTTGTAGTGGAGATATAGGATTTAGTGCTGCTAAAACTTATGATTTGGAAGTTTGGGTGCCTAGCCAAAAAATAAATATAGAGAAATTTCATCTTGCTCAAATACAGAAGATTTCCAAGCAAGAAGAGCTATGATTAAATATCGTGATAAAGAAACGAAAAAAAGTCATTTTGTACACACATTAAATGGTTCAGGACTTGCAGTAGGAAGAACTTTATTGGCAATTATGGAAAATTACCAACAAGATGATGGAAGTATTGTAATTCCTGAAGTTTTAGTACCTTATATGGGTGGAATGACGGTAATTAAATAAAAAGTTAATTTTAAAAGGTTTCCTGAGGCATTTTTTTAGAAGTAGGAGATAATTATGATAAAAAAACTTTATTAAAATTTTTTTAAAAAAATTTTGTTATTTACAATAATTTTTTTGGAGGAATTGTTACTTGTTTAGAACTAAGTGGATATGTATATCATAATGATATTCTAGCAAAAAAATGCTTGGATTCAAAGTACAAGGACTTGATATATCTCACCATCAAGAAAGAGTAAATTGGACAAAAGTGGATAGTAATAAATATAAATTCATTATTATGAAGGCGACGGAAGGACAAAAATTTTTTTAGATTCAGATTTTTTTCGTATAATTGGAATAATGCTCGATTAAATGGGTTTTACAGTAGGAGCATATCACTTTTTTTCTCAATGCTTAGTAGTGGAACTGCTCAAGCAGATTTTTTTATAAGTAAAGTTCCTTACTCTGAAAGAACATTACCTCCAATTATAGATTTAGAAATACCAACAAAATATCCAAAAGAACAAGTTTTTAAAAAGAATTAAAGGATATGACTGACAAGTTGGAGAAACAATATAAAAAGAGAGTAATTTTTTTATGTGACATATTATACATATGAAGCGTACATAAAAGGAGAATTTCCAAATAATAAGTTGTGGATTAGAGATATAAAATTTATACCAAATTTAGAAGAATATGATAGATGGGTGATTTGGCAAGTTTCTAATAGAGGAAGAGTTTTTGGAATACCAGGATTCACTGATAAAAAAATGTACTTAGAGGAGATTCTATAGAAAAAAATTGATAAAAGAGAGTCAAATAAAATAAAAAAACTATTGATTTTTTTGAGAAAAAAATCTGTTAATATATATTAAACAGAGTTTTGAGTAACAAAATAATTATAGGAGGAACGATAATGAAATATCATTACAAAGACTTAGGATTAGTAAACACTAAAGAAATGTTTGCTAAAGCAAACAAAGAAGGGTACGCAGTTCCAGCATTTAACTTTAACAATATGGAACAATTACAAGGAATTATTGAAGCAGCAGTTGAAACTGGTTCTCCAGTAATTTTACAAGTTTCTACAGGAGCTAGAAGCTATATTGGTAAAGAAATGTTACCTTGGATTGCAAAAGCAGCTACAGCTTATGTAGAAGCAGCAGGATCTGACATTCCAGTAGCATTACACTTGGATCATGGTCCAAACTTTGAAGAAGCTAAAGACTGTATCGAATACGGATTCTCTTCAGTAATGTATGATGGTTCTCACCACCCATACGACGAAAATGTTGCAGAAGCTAAAAAAGTTGCTGATTTTGCTCACCAACACGATGTAACAGTTGAAGCTGAATTAGGAGTTTTAGCTGGAATCGAAGATGATGTAGAAGCAGCTGAACACATTTACACTCAACCTGAAGAAGTTGAAGATTTCGTATCTAAAACTGGTGTTGATTCATTAGCAATCGCAATTGGAACTTCTCACGGAGCTCACAAATTTAAACCAGGTGAAGATCCTAAATTAAGATTAGACATCTTAGCTGAAATCGAAAAAAGAATCCCTGGATTCCCAATCGTATTACACGGTTCTTCAGCAGTACCTCAACAATTCGTAAAAATGATTAAAGAATATGGTGGAGAATTAGCTGATGCAATTGGTATACCTGATGAAGAATTAAGAAAAGCTTCTAAATCAGCAGTAGCTAAAATTAACGTAGATACTGATGGAAGATTAGCATTCACTGCAGGAGTTAGAGAAGTATTCGCTAAAAAACCTACAGAATTTGACCCAAGAAAATATTTAGGGCCTGCTAAAAACTACATCAGAGATTACTACAAAGATAAAATCACAAATGTATTCGGTTCAAACGGAGCATACAAAGCTGGAAAAGCTAGATAGTACCTTTACAGTAAGATCTTATAATTAAATTTGTCTTGGGGAAAGAAGTATATTTTATATTTCTTTTTCTCAAGTAATAAAAACTTAATTAATTTAATAATTTTATTAAATTATCTGTACAAGTACATATGAATCTAATTATATTTAGTTAGATTATAAGTAAAAAAATGTAAAAAAATGAGATGAAAAATCGTCTTTTTTTATTGTATTATTATATTAGAGATATAGTAATGATATTTTGATTAAATAAGATTATTTAATTTTATAGATAAAATCGTGATTAATGATAAAATATGTAATTTTTAAAATGTAAAAATAATAAAAAAATTCTATAATTATGCTAGAAAAATAGTAAAAAAATTAAATATATATAAGGATAAAGGTTTAAAGTAAATAATTAGGAGGAAAAAATGAGTAAAGTTGATACTACAAAGTATATTTTTGTTACGGGAGGAGTGGTGTCTTCTCTAGGGAAAGGGATTGTTGCGTCATCATTAGGAAGATTATTAAAAGAAAGAGGGTATAAGGTGACAATACAAAAATTTGACCCTTATTTGAATGTAGATCCTGGTACAATGAGTCCTTATCAGCATGGAGAAGTTTTTGTTACAGAAGATGGAGCAGAAACTGATTTAGATTTAGGACATTATGAGAGATTTATAAATGAAAATCTTACTCAATATAGTAATTTAACATCTGGAAGAATAATGTCAAGAATTATTGCAAAAGAGAGAAAAGGAGAATTTTTAGGAGGTACAGTTCAAACAGTTCCTCATGTAACTGACGAAATAAAAAGTAATATTAAATTGGCTGGAGAAAAAGCAGGAGCTGATTTTGTAATTACTGAAATTGGTGGAACAATAGGGGATATCGAAAGTGATCCGTTTATTGAAGCTATTAGACAATGGAAAAGAGAAGTTGGGAGAGAAAATATAGCGTATATTCACGTGACATTGTTACCTTATTTGAAAGCGGCGGGAGAATTGAAAACAAAACCTACTCAACATAGCGTTAAAACATTGCAAGGATTAGGAATTTCACCTGATATTATCGTTGTTAGAAGTGAACATCCTGTAGATCAAAGTATTAAGAAAAAAATCTCAATTTTCTGTGATATCGATGAAGAAGCTGTTATCGAATCAACAGATGCTGAAAATCTTTATGAAATCCCATTAACAATGGAAAGATTAGGATTAGCTGATGTAATTTGTAAACATTTTAAATTAGATAATCAAAAACCATCGTTAGCAACTTGGAGCAAAATGGTTGATAAATTTAAAAATCCTAAAAAATTGGTGAAAGTGGCTGTTGTAGGAAAATATGTTGAGTTAAAAGATGCTTACATTAGTATTACTGAATCAATAGAACATGCAGGATTTAATTTGGATACTAAAGTGGAAATTGACTATTTGAAAGCTGGAGATTTTGATGTTGAAAAACTTGCAAATTATGATGGAATCTTGGTTCCAGGAGGTTTTGGAGATAGAGGAATTGATGGTAAAATAGAAGCGATTAGATATGCTAGAGAAAATAAAATTCCTTTCTTTGGAATATGTTTAGGAATGCAAATGGCTTGCGTGGAATTTGCTAGAAATGTGTTAAATTACCCAGAAGCAACATCAACAGAATTTGATAAAGATACTAAATATCCGATTATTAGCTTAATGGAAGAACAAGAAGGAATTGAGGATATGGGAGGAACTATGAGATTAGGTTCTTATCCATGCATTTTAAAAGAAGGAAGCGTTGCGGCTAAGGTTTATGGAAAAACTGAAATTTCTGAAAGACATAGACATAGATATGAGTTTAATAATAGTTATAGAGAAGAATTTGAAAAAGCAGGAATGGATATTGTAGGAGTTTCTCCAAATGGAAAATATGTTGAAACAATAGAAATTAAAGACCATCCTTATTTTGTTGCGTGTCAATATCATCCTGAATTTAAGAGTAGACCAAATAGACCTCATCCGTTGTTTACTGGTTGGATAAAAGCAGTTATTGAAAAAAGAAGTGGTAAATCAATTATTAGAATCAGATTCATTTAAATATTAAAAGTTTTTAGAATAGAATTTATTAGAAAGAGATAGTTTAGAATTTATATAGACAATATATTTTCTAGGTATCTCTTTTTTTATGAATAAAAACTTCTCAAAATTATAAATTTTGAAAAGTTTTTATAAATTTTTAAGAAGCGAATTATTGTTCGTCTCTAATAGTTGCCATTAATTCACCCAATACTTCAACTGCTTGATCAGCGTCTGGACCTTCAGCATGAATTGTAACTTCAGAACCATTTTTTTGATTCCAATTGATAATAATTTTAATAATGATTTTCCATTAACTTTTTTTCCATCATTTTCTACTTCTACTGAACTTTCAAATTCTTTTTGCTTTTTGCAACGAAGATCCCACCTGGTCTAGTGTGTAATCCTGTTGGGTTAGTCATAGTAACTGTTTTACTTGCCATTATAAAGCCTCCTTAAAATATTTAATCCATAATAATTTTACAATAGTTTTAAGTATTTGTCAATAAATAATAGCTTTTTTTCTTGAGAATTTAATGAATATTAGTGAGAATTTTTTTGATTTTTTTAAAAAAGAAAGTAATTCTTCGTTTATCATTATTAAATCCAGTTTTTTTTATTTTAAAATGTTAACAAAATTAAAGTGTAAAACTAAGTGTCCTAAAGTTATTATAAATTACATTTCCTGGTTTAGCATTTTTAATTTTTTTCACAAATTTTCTTTCGCAATAATCGACAGTGATTTTATCACCTTTATTTGCTTTAGAGTATTCTCCAGCAATTCTAGCAGCATACATTAATGTGTCTTCATCAATAGGATTATTATCACGAATAATTAAAACGTGGCTTCCTGGAATATCCCTCACGTGCATCCAAATGTCAGTAGGATGCCCTTTACTAAATGAAATTTCCTCATTTTCTTTATGATTACGACCAACAAAAAATTTTTAAAAACCATTATGCTCAAAAAGAAAGTAAATCTCTTTTTCATTTTATTCAATTTTATTTTATTTTTTTCTTGGATTAGAAATTTTTAATTCATTTTCAACTTCATCAATTCCAACAAAATCAGTTTCTTTTTCTACAAACAACTTAACTTCCTCGAAATAACGAATCTCATTCAAAAATATCCTGATAACGAGCTTCAAGAGCTACAAGAGTCCTTTTTCCCTTGTTATAACGGTTATAATAGTTGTTTAGGTTATCTTTTGGAGAAAGTAGTGAATCTAGCTGGATTGTGATTTCTTGATTATTGTAAAAATCAAAAACATTAACTTTATCCATTCCTTGTTTTAACAAATGCATATTTGCTGCTAAAATATCTCCAATATTTTTTTATATTTTTTTCAAAAATTTTGATTTTTTTCAAGTCAGTTGAAATATTATTCAAAAATTTTCTTATGTTTTTTTAATTTGAGAATCGACGTATTTTAGCAAATGTTTCTTTTTATCGTCGATCAAACTTGATGTAATGGTCAATTTAAAATATTCATTTAATCCTTCATTTAATGTTTCAAATTCTTTTTTTAGAAATTTCTTTTTCTGAAAAATTCAGAAAAAAATGGTTGTATGTGATTACTTTTTGCAGTTTTGTTTCGATGATTAATCTCATAAAGAGTCGGTTTGTAGCTTGACAAATATTCTTTAAATTTTTTTAAAATTGTTAGAACATTCAGTTGCGAAAGCCTTTCCAATCCCTTCAACTTTATTTATAAAATCTGTTTGCTCAAAAGGAAAGTTTTCTTCCTCAAGATAAAGTGGCGAGATTTTTTTATCCTCAAAAGGAAGAGTATATTTCGCACCAGTCATTATAATTCGATTTCCTTCGTCTAAAGTGGAAAAATGTAAGGCAGATAATATTTTTTTCATGCGAAGTTAGAAAAATATTACTAGCTCTTCCCATAATCTCAAAAAAATTAAAGTATATTTTTTTCGACATCTCCAAATAAATTTAATTTCTCAAAAATCAAAAATAAATAATACGGTCAAATCCTTCTTGACGAATATTAGTTAAAATCGAATTTTGCAAATATTTTTTTAGTGAAAGTAAAAAAATTTTGACTGAAAAATCAGTGTTCATATCTTTTTCATCCTTCAAATAAAAAAATAGTTGAATTATCTTTTACTTGAAATAATAAATTATTTTTTTCCAAAAAAATAATGAAAGTGAAGAACGATCATATTGGAAAAATTTTTGTAAGTTTGTAATTAAGAATTTTTGTCTTTTTACTTTTTTTATGAGAAATGAAAGACCGATTCCATCTAAGTATAACATAATTTTATAAATCCTTTCTTTTTAGTAATAATTAATAATAATCAAAATGGATAAATCACTTAAAAAGAAATTTATCCATTTGAGAAATATTTTTTTGAAATTTATTTTCGCAGTAATAAAGTTTAAATAGTGTTTTTTTCCTAACCATAATATTTACAGCATCTTCAACACTCAAGATTTTTTTTCATCACCCATCAACTAATAAAAATAGCGATATGTTTGTTAATATCAACAATTTTTTTATTAGTGATTTTATCAAAACACCTTTTTTTCGTTTAAATATTTACGAACAGCAGTGCTTCCTTTTGATAGACGATACTTGAACAGTATCACCAATTTCAAATTTTAAAGATAGATTCAGGCTGAATATCAGCTTTTACCTTATTCAAATTAGTAAGTATTTCTTCGAAAAACTTCTGTGAAAAAAATTTCTAAATTTTTCTTTAGGAATTTCGCTCGTAATTTTTTTCAAGAATAGTTGAATGAAAATTTCCATGATATTTAAAAAGCCATAAGTCCTTTTTGAAAGTTCCACAAAAACTTTTCTTCTATCATCTTCAGAACGTCTTCTTTCTACGAAATTTTTTTATCTGTTAATTTATTTACAGCTACAGATGCAGTTCCCATTGTAATACCTAATTTTTTTCAGATAATTCATTCATAGTCAAACTGTCTTCTCCAATAGCTTCAATCACATGTAACTCTAGTAGTTGTAAGACATTTTATAACTTGATTTCAAATTAATTTCTTCTATTTTATAATACGTTTTATAAAAAAATCGTCTAGTAACGATTCAATTTTTTTCATACATCTTAAAAAAATCTCCCTATTTATTTAATTATCTTAATGATTCAATTTTTTTGTTTGTAATCTCCTTTGAACAAGTAAGAGCCAGCAACTAAAGATATTTGCTCCAGCTTCTTTAACTAATTTACTTGTCTTGTTATTTATTCCACCGTCTACTTGGATGTCGATATTTGGGTCGATAGAACGTAAATCTCTTATTTTTTGTAACATTCCTTCAATAAAGGCTTGTCCACCAAATCCAGGATTAACAGTCATTATTAAAACCATATCAATGTCTTTCAAATCATATTTTATAACGTCAAAGTGGTGTAGAAGGATTTAGAGCTACTCCAACTTTTTTTCCATATGATTTAATTAATTGAATAGTTCTGTTTAAATGTTTTGTTGCTTCTGCGTGAATAGTTATAACATCTGCACCTGCATCAACCATGTCTTTTATAAATCTATCAGGATTTTCAACCATCAAGTGAACATCAAACACTAAATTACTATGTTTTCTTATTGATGAAATGACAGGAGCTCCAAAACTAATATTTGGAACAAAATTTCCATCCATAACATCTAAATGTAAGTATTCAGCACCATAGCTTTCAACTTCTTGGATTTCTTCTCTAAGTTTACTAAAATCTGCTGCAAGTAATGATGGAGCAACTATTATTTTTTTGACATATTAATCACCTCTTTATTGAATTTGAGTATAATAAATTATAACATATAACTTGAAAAAAATTTTTAATTGTTAAAAAAATATTATTTAATGAATATAAATAAAAAGTCATAACGAATTTTTTTGAAATATTTCCATTTTCTACATTTTCTTTGATTGCACAATTAGGTTCATTTACGTGAATACAATCTCTAAATTTACAATCATGCGAGAATTTCAGAAAATCAGGAAATATTTTTTTCTAAATCCTTTTTATTTTTTTAATTTTGGAAATTCTATTGTTGAAAAATCCAGGTGTATCAATAATAAACGTACTTTCATCAATTTTGAAAAAAATCTACTTTCAGTAGTTGTGTGACGTCCACGAGAAGTTTTGTTACTAACTTCATTTGTTTCTAAAATTTCTTCGCCAAGTAAGTTATTAATTAGAGAAGATTTTCCAGAACCACTAGGCCCAGAGATTGTGATAGATTTTCCATGAATATAATTTTTCAAAAATCTTTTAATCCAATATTTTCTTTTATTGAAATTGGAAATATTGGAAAATGATTATCTTTAAAAAATATTATTTAATTTTTTTAGAAAAATCAGATAACTCCTCTTGTGAAACTAAATCAATTTTAGAAATTATCAAAATTACGGAAATATCTTGCTCATTTGCCCTCAAAAAGCATTTTTTTTGAAAAATTAGTAAAATCAAAATTTGGAGATTTTATTGCGAATAGAATACCAATATAATCAATATTTGAAAGTAATGGTCTATGTAAAAAAATTTTTTTTCTATCATAAATTGCAGTAATTACTTTTTCGTTTTCATCAAATTCTACAATATCTCCAATAATACAATTTAATTTATTGTTTTTTTCACTTTTTAATGAGCCACGAAGTTTACACTCATGTAGACTCTCCTCTTCTAAATGTTTTTGCATGTTCTTCTAAAAATATAGTAAAATCCTTTAATTTTTTTCTAATAACTTTTCCTTTTATAACTTTATTTTGCTAATTAAAATAATGATTTCAAATCTCCAAAAATACAAAAATATTTCTATATTTTTGGAGATGTTATCAAAATATTTTTAAATAACATCTCCTTTCTTCAATATTTATTTTTTTAATTTTTATTCTCCTCCATCGTCATCGTTTCCAGTATTTTCCGATTTATTTGACGGATGAATTTCTGGGACAGTTCTTGATTTTTTTGTTTGTATCATTTGTATCAGATGATTGATTATTGTTATTATTACCATTATTGTTACTATTTGAATCTTTTGTTAGTCTTAACTTGATCAATTTGATCAATAGTATTGTTTATAACATTTTCAATTTCTTTTTCATTAACTTGTTTTTTTAGTTTTATTAACAATATCTTCAACAGAAGGTGTTTGTCGTCTTCTTTGTACGCCCAGCATTTATAACAATATTAATTTTTTTGACCTTTTTGAATACGAGTTCCTGCTTCAGGCGATGTAGAAATAATTGTATTTACAGGTAATGTTGTATCTTGTGTTTTTAGAAATATTTGCCAACTTGTAATCCAATTTGATTCAATAATACTCTTGCATCATTCAAGTCTAATCCAATTAAATTAGGTACTACAGATGGATCTAAAACTTTTTGTGATGAAACTAAAATTGAAATTTTTTGATTCATTTCTAAAACAGTTCCTGGCTTAGGATAAACCCCTAAAATCGTATTATACTTTTGATTAGAAGGGTAGTAATCAATTGTTTCAATTTGAATATTTTTTTCACGCAACATAGAACGAGCCTCTAATAGTTCCAATCCAACAATATTAGGCACTTTCTGAGTTTGTCCATTATTTACCCAAATTCTAACAGTTCTATGAACTTTTACTTCTTTTTGGGGAGCAGGGTCTTGAATAAAAACTGTATTAAGCGGTACTTTTTCAGTCTTTTGAATGAATAACTTTTACATGAAGTCCTGCTTTTTTCAAGTATCTAACAGCATCTTTTTCATTAAGGTTCATAACATCTGGAATAACTGTGAGCCTTTCATTAAAAAAATGTCGAATAAACACATCCTTACCATAAGTCGCCAATATACCTAGGCAGACTAAAAATAATAATAATTCGTATAAAATTTAAATTAAATTTTTTTTGCCATTTTGCACCTCAACTATTTTTTTAAGTATATATAGTATATGATAACATAAATAATGATAAAAAAATAAATATAAAATTTTATGAGATTTTCGTTTTGTTATGTCATGGGAAAAAAATAAATATGGTATAATTTATAAAGAATATTAAATTAGTGAAGAAAAAAATGATAAAAATCTCTAAAGAAATAATTAAAAAAATAATATTCAAAAATCAAAAAGGAGGTGTAATTTTATGAAATATAATTTGGCATTCAAATACAGAATTTATCCAAATAAAGAGCAGGAATTATTGATAAATAAGACTTTTGGATGTGTTCGTTTTGTTTACAATACGATTTTGTATACTGCTAATAAAATTTTATGAAGAAACTGGAAAAAAATAAAATAATTACACCTGCCAGTTTGAAAGAGTGAAAATCAAATTTCTAAAAAGAAGTAGACAGTCTAGCACTTTCAAATACTCAAATGAAATGTAAAACGATCGTTTACGAATTTCTTTCAGAAGAGAGCAAAGTTTCCAAAGTTCAAATCTAAAAAGAATAATGTTAAAAGTTACACGACAAATTGTGTGAACAATTCGATACGAATTGAGGAAAAATAAATATTTGGTTTTGCCAAAATTGAAAAAGAATAAAATTGAAATATCATAGAGAAATACCAGAAGATTACAAGATAAAGTCGGTAACACTAACAAACAGTAATGGAAATTACTATGTTTCTGTTTTGACAGAATTTGAAAAAGAAATTCAAAAAAATGCCAAGTAAAGATAAAGTGATTGGACTTGATTTTTTTCAATGTCTGAATTATTTGTCAGTTCTGAAAACCAAAGAGCTGATTATTCAAAGATATTTTTAGGATGTTAGAAGAAGAATTGAAAGAAATTACAGAAATCATTATCAAGAAAAAGTGAGATTTTTCTAAAAAAATTGGTATAAACAAAAAAATGAAAAATATCAAAATTACATGAGTATATCAAAAATTGTCGAAGAGATTTTTTTGCATAAATTATCGAAAAAAATTGTCCAAAGCGTATAATACTGTGGTTGTCGAGGATTTGAATATGAAAGGGATTAGCCAGGCATTAAATTTTTGGGGAAAAGTGTAGGAGATAATGGATGGGGAATGTTTTTTTGAGAATGCTTGAGTATAAACTGATGTTTTTAGGGAAACAATTTTTGAAGATATATAAAGTGGTTTCCATCATCGAAAAAAACTTGTAGTAAATGTGGAAATATTAAAGAGGAACTGAAATTATCAGAAAGAAGTTATAAATGTGAGTGTTGTGGAATTGAGATTGATAGGGATTATAATGCAGCACTGAATATAAAAAACATTGGAAAAGAAATGTTGAAATATTAAGAAAATAAAAGAAGACAGGGTAGGAACTACCCGAAGAGCTTGGTAAATATATTTGGCTAACAAAAGCAGATACTTCCCAAGAAGCTCCCGCTTCTAAAAGCGGGAGTAGTTCACGTCAATAGTGATAATTTACATGTTTTTCAACTTGCTTATCCCCAATGGTTAGTAGTGTTGCAAAAGCTATTCAACTATACTCTGATTGGAATAATATTAGCGTCTATTCTTGGAGTGATTCTAGGATTTATTGTGCCATTAATATCGACAAGAGCAGTTCAATTTCACGGTGGATTAAATTTATACAATACAGGATTTTCTGCTGGAATTTTAGCTACCGTATGTGTACCAATTTTTGCAAATATTTTTTTGATGAGAAATAAAAAAACGATAGATTTAGGGAGAGATTGAAAAATGATAAAAACTAGAATAAAAAAATAAAAAAATAAAAAAATTATTTCAAAAAAATAGTGAATGAAGTAACAAGTTATTATCTATTAAAAGGAGCTAAAAAAATTTTCAAATAAAAAAATAGATATTGATGAGGAAAATAATAACAACTATGCAATTTACACATTTGGATATTTAGAATTATCTGAAAATGAAATTTTTTTGAATTGAAAAAAAGCATTGACGATTCATAAAGATGAAGAATATGACCAGTATTGGGGATTGATGGGAGAAGGCGAAAATGCCGATGAATTTATGTTGATTGCTCGATTATGTGACGAAGTAATAATAAACTATGAAGAGGGATTTTAGAGCTAGGATTGAGAAAGTAAGTGGAGTTCTAATGGATGTTTCATTTTTGTGTGGTAGAATATAAAAAAGTGTAGAAAAAAACTAAAAAAATAATTTATTGAGAAAGGAGCGACAACAAATGAAAAATAAAAAAATCTTCACATAAAAAGAATACAACGGACTTGAAAAATTTAGATATAAACTTTTGAGTCAGAAGGAAAAAGTTTTAGATTTGATAGTTCTGGCTGGGATTAATGGGAGTGGAAAAAAACTAGAGTTTTGGAAAGTATTCGTTATTGGTTTGAAATGTTTAGAAGCAAAGCTGTTAATGTAGAATTTATTTTATGAAGAGAATGAAAGAGAAGTGTTGGAAAGTCTTATGAATAGTGAAAAGATTGACAGAAACTGAAAAAGAAATGCAAAAAGATATTGAATTTACAGATTGTTTGAGAAATATAAAATTTTATAATGATGATTGTAAAAATAATAAATTTGAAAAATAAAAATTCCAAAAATAATAAGTAAAAAGTTTTGAAAAGTTAAAAATATTTCCAAAATTAATTTATGTTCCAACTGAGATTAATTTTCAGAAAAAGTTCAAAAAAGCTCAAACGAATTTTGAAGAAAGAATATAGGTTTTATTAATATCGTAGATTCATACGAAATTAAGGATATTCCATCCTATATTGCAACACGGATTTCAAAAGTTGCGAATGAAGAGGAAAATTTGACAATGGGACAAGTTAGAAAAAAAGTTTTTGCGGAAATTAATGGGATTTTTGAAATTTTGGAGTTGGATGTGAAACTTTCAGAAATATCGAAAGATGAGAATAGTATGCCGATTTTTACTGATTCTAGTGGGAAAAAATTTGGAATAAATGAGCTTTCTTCTGGGGAAAAGCAGTTATTTTTACGGACTTTGGCGATAAAAATGCTGGAGCCTGAAAATTCCATAATTATGATTGATGAGCCTGAATTGTCGTTACATCCGAAATGGCAGCAAAAAATTGTTGATGTTTATAGAAAAATTGGTAGAAATAATCAGATTATTTTGGCAACTCATTCGCCACATATTTTAGGAAGTGTGGAAAAAGAGAATATAATTTTATTGGAAAAAAATGAAAATGGAATTGTAGAAGTTAAAACGGGAGATGAGTTTGGAAATTCATATGGACAGACTACAGGAAGAATACTTGAAGATATAATGGGATTAGAAACAGATAGAAATCCTAACGTGAATAATTTGCTTAATTTAGTAAAAAGAAATGATTAAAAATGATAATTATGAAAAATTCTGAATTTAAGGAAAAAAATATACTAAAAATAAAGGATATTTTAGGAGAAGATGATAGAGATTTATTTTTTTGGTGGATATGGATTTGCAAGTGAAGAAGGGGAGAAAAAAATGCTGAAAGTAAACAAAATTAGTGAGCCTGATTTTTTTAAAAGAATTTAAGAGGAAAAAGTAAATTAAAAAAATTGGAAGGATTTTGATTATGAAATAAAGACTAAATTAAAGAAATATATGCTTGAAAAATGAACAGAAATTGATGGAATCTATTTTTTTGTCCTTATTGTGAGAGGGAGATTAATGTTGAAAAAAAGTCAGATTGAACATGTGAAACCAAAAAGATAAATTTCCTAAATTATTTCATGAATATAAAAAAATTTTTTTGACAGGTTGTCTGGAAAATCAAACTTGTGGTTCATTTAAAGGAAAATAAGTGGGATGATAATTTTATAAATCTAATTGAAATTGATCCTGAAAGAATATTTTTGAATATAGTATTAGTACAGGTGAGATAATTCCCTAAATATGAAACTGGAATAAAGTATGAAATGGCAGTAAAAAAACGATAGATATTTGAAACTTTAAATCAGAAAAAAATTATGTGAAAGCAGAAAAAGTTTTATATTAAGAAGTTCTTTTAAAGATAAAAAAAGGAAAGATAGTTTTAGATAAAGAAATTTTTAAAATATATAATAAAATTTCCTAGTTTGAAAAAAATTCCTTTTAAATATGGATAATGTGAAAAAAATCGAAAAATCAAT